>Ga0247722_10000487_pt1 | contig 24364 bp, 19 predicted proteins | sample MSEWelMarce3H_FC_FD_189094 | JGI IMG/M metagenome (GOLD analysis project Ga0247722, IMG submission 189094) | Subsurface sediment microbial communities from gas well in West Virginia, United States - MSEEL Well Study Marcellus 3H_FC | ecosystem: Environmental > Terrestrial > Deep subsurface >... | reverse complement strand
CGCTTACTTATCCAGAGTATGTAAACGAGTACAATCGCGAGTATTTGACGACTCTGGTTCACCGTGGGCCTGACCAGTACCCTGGCGCAAACGAGATTAAACTGCCGAACTCTTCTTACCCTACAAATCTGTCGTGTATTCCGGAAGATGAGCGGATGCACAAGACTCTGCCTATCGGCACCATTGTTTACCGTCACATGTTGGATGGCGACATGGTGATTCTTAACCGTCAGCCATCTCTTCACAAGATGAGTATGATGTGTCACCGTGCCAAGATTCTTAATGGTAACTCGTTTCGGCTGTCTGTTAACATCACTGGTCCCTACGGTGCCGATTTCGATGGTGACGAGATGAACATTCATCTTCTTCAGTCGGAGATGGCTCGTCGTGAGTGGCAGTCTCTGGCTCTGTCTTCGACGCAGATGGTCAGCCCTCAGGCTAACAAGCCGGTGGTTGGTTGTGTTCAGGATACGGTCTTGGCGATGTATCGTCTCAGCAGTGAGCATTACCGCGGGTATTCACCTAATGAGCGTTACTACTTGAACATGCGTGATTACATGTATCTTATGTCGTGGGCTAATCAGAATACTGGTCATTATCCTAAGGCTACATCAAACGGCTGGACTACGGTTGACTTATTTAACATGATCATGCCACCGATTACGATTAACAAGACAAACAGTGCTGGTGCTCCTGTAACTATTATCAACGGTATACTTCAGGGTCCTAAGCCAGGTGAGCGCATGGGTAACATGGACACGGCAACTGGTTTGCTGAAGACAAGTTACGGTAGTTTGTTTCATGTTGCCTGGAATGATCTGGGGCATACGGCTGCGTCTGATCTGATTGACAACATGTCGCGTATTAGTTCTCAGTGGCTACTCATTGATGGCTTTAGTGTGGGTCTGCGCGACCTGGAGATCCCTAAGAAGTACATGCTTCAAATTGAGGATTTTAAGCAGGATTACCTTGGCAAGATTCAGACATTGCTGAACGGACTTCACGAGGGTCGTTACACTGAGGAGTTTCGGGCTTCTCTGGATCTTGGGCCTCCTGGTCTTGTAGAAAACGTATATCAGCAGTTCGAGTTAGATATTATGCATCTGATGGCTACGTGCCGTGAGAAGGGTCAGGGCGTGGCTTATAAGCATGTAACGGAGTATGAGGTTGGCGTACATTACGACAACCGGTTCATGAGTATGGTTAACTCGGGTTCTAAGGGTAACAAGAGCAACGTGGTTCAGATCATTGCCTTGCTCGGTAACCAGGACATGATGGGCGAGCGTGTTGGTAACTATTACAACCGCCGCCCGTTGGCGTTTGTATCCAAGGACGATCTTGGTGCTGAGGCTCGTGGTTTCATTGCGAACTCTTACACGAAGGGTTTGACGTTTCTTGAGTATATTTACCATGCTATGGCTGGTCGTAACGGTGTTATTTCAACATCTATTAAGACAGCAGAGACAGGTTATCTTCAGCGTAAGCTTATGAAGCGTTTGGAAGATATCGTGGCTAACTACGATGGAACTGTTCGCGGTGGTGGCGGTGCTATTATCCAGTACATCTACGGTGGCGATGGTTACGATGGTGCTAAGATTGAGCGTCAGAGCTTGAACCATATTGGTTGGAACATGGAGGAGCTGTTGCTCCGGTTCAAGTTCAGCCAGGCTGACTGGGAAAACCTTGGGGATATGGCTGGGATGGCTAATGTAAAGATAGATCTTAAGAAAGAGCAGGCCGCCATTGAGCAGGAGTTCAATCGGGTTGTAGAAGATTGGACGTACCTTCGCCGTCGTTACCGTTATAATCTGCCCGACGGTATTCCCAGCGTTGTGAACTTCGATCGTCTGCTGAAGTCGGTGGCTCATCGTATGGGATTGCGTGGACAGGCACCGTACATGAAGCCCGAGGAGGTTCTCTTGCCGAGCTACGTATTCGAGAGTGTATCTAATCTTGAGCGGACATTGCGTCTCCCTACTACGGAGAGTATTAATAAGTTTAGTCTGAAGCAGTTCTTTTCACTCTTGCGTGCTAAGATGTCTTCGCGTTACTTGATTATGGTACATCAATACAACAAGCTGAGCTTCGACGCTCTGCTGGATGAGATCAAGCGTAAGTTTTACCAGGGTATTGTAGCACCTGGCGAAGCGGTTGGTGCCTTGGCTGCTCAGAGTATTGGTGAGCCTGGTACGCAAATGACGCTGGATTCTTTCCATTCTACTGGTAGCAAGGCTACGGTGTCGGCTGGTGTTCCACGTTTCAAGGAGATCTTGTCTGTTACCTCTGTTAAGATGCCGAGTATCGCAATCTATCTTACTGGCATTGGTATTCCTGATGAGATCATGGATACGGTGCGTCGGGAGTTACAGCAGCCTGACCTGCCTGCTACGATTCGGTCGGTTGACTTGTACTTGGCCTTCGTTGCTCAGACGGATCGCAATCGTGCGGCTACCTTGAAAAAGGAGTACGTTAACAAGTACCTGTTGTCTGCCAGCAAGCGTTACGAGCATGGTGGTAGCAGCATCTTTAGTGTTCGTGATAGCTTCGAGTATTTAACCTATGGCGACGTCATCGATCGCAGTGATGTAATTTTCGTCGCGAGTGCTGAGACGGATCCTGATTACGAAGCACTGGAGGACTTGAAGGGATTCGATGTCGGAGAGACGGAGCCTATTGAATATCCTGTGTGGTTAGTTAAGTTTGAGATTAACCGTAAACATAGTGTTAATCTGGCAACGGAGGACATTAAGCCGATCGGCGACATGAATTTTAGTTATCTGTCTGGTAACGAGCGTAGCTACATTCGCGGTACAATGTCAATTAAGGGTGGACAGGATATGGATATTTCAGAGATCGAGGAGGAACTTCGTAACCGTCCGATTAAGGGTATTCCTGGCATCAGCAAGACAACTATTCGTACTGAGAAGAAGGATATCAAGTTGGACGATGGTACAATTGTGGCACGGGATTCGGCACGGTATTCTGAACTCGCGGCTATCAGCATGGACGCAGAGACTTACATTATCGATACTATTGGATCTAACTTGATGGAGATTATCAGCATGAATAATGTTGATCCTTATCGGACATTTACGAATGACATCACAGAGATGATGGAGATTTATGGCGTGGAGGTGGCTCGCAAGTCGATCATTCGCGAGTTAAACAACGTTTTGCTGGGTTCGGGTATTCAGGTAGATATTCGGCATATTACCCTGCTGGCTGATGCTATGACATGTCGCGGCTTTATTCAGAAGATCGATCGGTTCGGTGCTAAGAAGGGCGAGTCTGGTCCTCTGGCATTGGCGAGTTTTGAGGAGACTACAGCAATGCTGGGTAAGGCTGCGGCTTTCGCACAGAACGATACCCTCGGTGTTAGTGCGAACATCATGGTTGGCCAGTTTGCGAAACTGGGTACAAATTCGTTTGAGACTTATCTGGACGAGGCTATGATTCTTCAACACGCTGAGAGAAATACTGTAGCACCACGGGAGGCAATCGATATTCAAGAGGATGACACTGGCTGCGGTATGGATGATCTGAACCAGTTCGAGTTCACTCTTTAAGAAATCTAACTTGCTGCTAATGTAAAATTATTTACTTTGGTAACCGATGTAACCAAAGTAATAATTAACAATTACAAAGTAAATATCAGTCATCATATTTAAATATTTAACTCTTAATTACATAGCGAATGAAATCTACTTCGTAGAGCGACTGCTCGCTAACTTGAGCATCTTCGCATAACAGTTGAAATGTTTGATTTACCTCAGGTACGAAAGCCTCGGTTTCCGCTACAGCAACTGATTTCTTTTTAATAATTTGTTGGCGACTGTTTGGTTTTGGGTGATGAATAATAATATCCAAATCTACGCTGTTGTTTAGCTTGTATGTAGACAAGAAGTCTTCAAGGACTTGAATATAATCCTTGAGGTCATCCGGAGTCTTAACCGGAAAAAAGAAATGTAACCTTGTAAGTGTCCGACAAGTAACCAGTTGCTCCATACATGTTTTGAAATATTTAACTCGCAATGCAAGATTATCGTTAGACAGATTCCGATTTCCTGTATACAGACGGACGAACATATTAATAACGCCTGTTGTATCAGAGACGTTATGGATTTTATAAAATCCAGGCTTACCTCGTGCTGAAGTAGCAGCGGCGTGTTGTGTATAATAGTTAACCGCTGGATACTTTTCGTAAAGTTCCTTCATAAATACAGGATCGTCATCCGAAATAGCCTTTTGTGACATAGCCGGGAAACAAACGGTATGACCGTCCAACGTAGCTACGGGTTCAACAGGATCAAATGTGATAGGCATGATTTATATTAAATTTTAATTCAATTTTGGGGGACCTGGCGTTCCCCCTAACCCCCTAGCCAAACTTGAGGAGGATTTCAAAGTAAGGCTGATTTCAAAGTAAATAATAAATAATTCCCCGATTAGCAAGGGGGTTAAGGGGGAGGGCACCTCCCCCCTTAGATCTCCATCAGCTGGCTCATGTTCAAGCTTGTCATGAAGGTTTCAATGTTACATACTGTACAATGCCTGGTGATTACTCCGCTGCGATCACGATAGATGGCACTTGCTGTGCTCGTACAGCTCGGGCAAGTCAAGATCTTACTTTCGAAGTCCTTGAGGAACTGACGCATCTTACTTTGCTTAAACCGGCCACTGAGTGTCAAGTTTCCTTCTCCGTTGAATCGCGGCGAAGAGTTAGCCAGTTGTACCGCGATGTTGTCGATTATAACTTGTTTCATGTCAACCTTATTACTGATAGTAGGCGCTTCGTGTGTGACGGCCTTAAGCAATTGGTTGAACTCTTTCTCGTGGATGTAGCTATTCATATTGATGATGCTAATATTTGGCACAGGAAGAGGGTCGCGCTTACACTTGCCCTTGGTATAAGTAATCTTAGCCAGCATCGTCTTCAGGTCTGGATCCTCTGGCATCACAATCGGGGCAAGATCATTCTCGATCTCGTACGTCTGTGGCTTCCAGCTAAGATCGGTGTCTTTCGGGTAGTGAATAGGGAGAGAGAGGGTAGCCTTTTTAACTGTAAGCGCGGCCACCAGTTTGTTATTGAACATTACTGCCAGACGCGCCTCTCCTGCGTCATCATCCTCTCCGGAATTCAGGTCAATCACCACCGGAGACAGAAGAGTCAAGTTGAGATCACCGCGTCCTTTCTTCTTGCTCGGGTTAACCTTATTAATTACTGCCTCTACATTCATTACTCCATTCACAATGATGTTCACGCGTCCGCCTTCTTCCGGCAACTCGCGACCTTCCAGCAGACGGTAGCGACCTTCCAGGCCATCGTAAATATCAGGCAATGTGCCTACGTGACCGAGAATCTGACCTTTCAGACGATCGTCGTTTGTAAGACCTGCGTAGATAGACAACCCAACACCGATAAGGCCACCTGGAACAGCCACCTTCAAATCATCGGAATCGCTACGGAGAGTTTCTACAGTAGCAACGAGTGGCTGAATAACGCGCTTGCCATCAACCATATTAATCACACCGGGTCGAATTTCCACCTTGTCGCCAACCGCAAGTACTCCCTGAACAATAGAGCCACCGGCAATACCGCCGATCATATCCTCGATCTTCGTACTGGGTTTGTTCGCGTTGTAAGACCGGACGATGAACATCCGAGCGGGGCGGTCAACAAGTTTTGGGGCAATCGGCAAGCTGACGATGCGATTCAATACATAATTCATATTGTCTCCAGTGGCAGCAGACACCGGATAGATAAGATGACCACTGGGGTTTTCAGGAGTATACGGGAATTCCCGCGTCAGAAAAGCCCGTAGTTCTTGAACAACCTCTTCTGCCTTTTTGGGCTTGAGCAGATCAAGCTTGTTAACGAGGTAAATCATCTTCGTCTGTGGCAGACCGCTGTAGTCCAACGCCACAAGATGCTCGAATGTTTGAGGTTGAGGAATAGATTCATTGGCGGCGATAACTACGACACAGTAATCCATGACTTGCGATCCGCTGACCATGGTAGCCATATAGAGCTCGTGTCCAGGGCAATCTACAAAACTAACATGATGAATAGGCGAGGAGCCATTTTCAGATACATAAAGCTCTTGACCCTTCCTGTAAATCTTGGCGTCGGCATAACCGAGGCGGATAGTAATGTTGCGTTCCTTCTCTGACTTGAACCGTTGAGTAGCTACGCCGGTCAAGCGTTTAACTAGTGTAGATTTGCCGTGAGCGACATGTCCGGCAGTGCCGACATTAAGTACAGCCTGCTTCGCGATAACTTCTGAGAGACGAATGGGGATAGCCATGATGATTGGTAATAATTTTTGATCACTCAATTTTTCTCCTTATGAAAAATTGAAAAATATTTAAATAACAAATATGTCATCTAACTCTGTAGCTGTTAAGGAATTTACTGAGGGCTCTACTGGTAAGCCTTGTCCAGAGCGCCCTATCCCTATGTCTCGTGACAAGGCTAAGTTCATTGTACGTATGATTATTAGTGAGCTGGATGAGTTGGCATGTACTGTATGTCCGGACGAGAAGGATCGTGATGAGTTTATGCAGGAGTGTCTTGATACGCGCGACAAGTGTAAGAATTTCAATTATGATACCGATGTAGACTTGATTGCTGCGCAATTCGATGCTCTTGTAGATGCGTGGTATTACAGTCTTAATGTTAGCGCTCAGCACGGTGTTAACCTGTCATCTATTTTTGACGTTGTTCATCGGGCAAATATGGCGAAGCGTGATCCAGCTACAGGACAATTTATTCGTCGGGAGACGGACGGTAAGGTAATTAAGCCGGCTGGGTGGCAACCACCGGATGTTGAGGGAGAGATCATCCGTCAGAGCAAGGAGAAGTCTTGGTAAAAGTTAAATAATTTAATTTAATTTAACATTTACTTATTTACCCATTTACGCATTAATTCATTTTCTTGTTGCTACCTGGGCCTGAACAGGTAACTGTGATAATTCGCCTGTTGTACGCCAGATGGTTAACTTTGATCTGTCGTTGTTGCATGGTAATTCACCGTTGGTTAAGCTAAAGTTTACAATATCCTCTGGTTGGCACGCGCCTGCTCTGTATTGATTCGAGGCGAAGCCCATATTACTTTGATGAACAGGTATATCGAACATACTGGCATAATTACCTGACATGTATTTTGGGTCTCTGTTAAGTGGTCTCAGCGACATTTATAACTTAACAAAGAAAAAAATACTGTTAAGTAAGTTATATGGCGTATATACGATTTGACCAGGATCCTATGATGATGATGGGCGGCGGTATGTTTACCGCCGATGGTCGGATAGCATCTGATTATGCTCCTGTAACTGATTATCCTCAACCATTCATAGGCGGTATGTTTCAAGATCCATTTCAACCTCTTCAATCATTTCAAGATCCATTTCAAGCTCAAGCTCAATCTCAACAGTCACAACAGTCACAAGTTCCGCAACAATATCATGAGTCCGGACAAAAAACGGTTCAGCGGAAATTACCAAACATTCGTAACATGAAGGAGTTGTATCGTTTAATAGGATCACCGGATGTTATAGATAAAAAGCACGGAGGTATAGCTATATGGTCTGGCGATACTCTTAAAAAGGCTGGTTATGGATTTATCAGGCGTTTGGAAATTATAGACGAGAGTGTACCGAGTGTAAAACCAGTGAAACATTTTAGCAATCTTTATATCTGGGTTCATATGAAACCCACCATCGATCAGCTTACAAACATACTGAGTCTTAGCAAGGATTTCTTTTATGATCGGAAAAAGGAGTTATTAATAGTGCGTTCTGACAATTTAGATACAGCGGTTGCGCAGGCGGCTTTAGTGTTGTTATATGTTAAAAATAAGGTATCTTTTTATGACATGATTTCTAAAGATCTGTTAATGAATTATTACACAGGGGTGTTGCCTGGCAGACCAAAGCACCAAAAGGTTAAAAAGGCATTGTATACGATTTTGAATACTACGAAAAAAATGAAGTAAACACTAGTAATATAAATGCCAAAGAACACAAAGGGAGGTACTGGACACAAGAAACAGAAAAATAGTTCTGGTGCTTCTAAGTCTCGGTTGCGTCGTGCTGTAGATATTTGTAAAAAGAAGGAAGAGTTTGAAGTCTATGGTCGCGTACTCAGATCTCTCGGTAATCGAAGAATGGAGGTATACACACAAGTGCCAGACTCCGTGGCGTATCAAACTATAGTATGTCGTATTCGTGGATCTCTGCGCAAACGCATAGTAGCGGATGACTATGTGTTAGTTCAGTTATTTGATTTTAATGTAAAACAAGGGCAAATCGCGGATGTCTACTCTCTCGACGAGGTACAAGCATTAAATAATGCTAATCTATGGGACATGACTTCTTTTAAACCAGACGAAACTGGTCGGCCAGCTGACACTAATATGCCAGACGATGAAGATGAGGAGTGGTTAAATTCTGACGACGAATATTCTGATGATTCCGAGGATGAAAATATAGACGTAATTTAACTTCGCTACTTACACGCGCCTCCTTCGCTACTTACACGCCCCTTAACGTCGCTACTTTAACCGCGCCTTAACGTCGCTACTTACACGCGCTTTTTAACTATTGTTTTTTGTTTTGACGCGGATGGACGCTCCATAAGCGTTTTAATGATACCGAAGATATACAAGCAAAAACCTTCTACGTGGTATACGCTTTTACTACTTTGTCGGATAGATTCGTCTCGAACTGAAGCCATATTACACAACATGTATCTTTCTGTATGAGAAGACTTCGGTATTTTAGATAGGCTAATGTCCAGCAGAATATAAATTAATTCTTTGTTATCTGTACAATAATTTACAAGTTCGTAGAGATACGACCGAACATTATCCATGGTTCCGACAATGTCTGTGCCACTGATAATGGTATCAATGATTAGGCAACAGTAGTTGTAAACGCTGTCATATTGACGGATATCAAATACAGCATTCAGTCCGCATTTTCTGCGCATGATGTATTTTTCAAAATACCGGTGAGCTTTTGAAAGATCGCGTTGAGATCCTTTTATAATTTGTGTATAAATGTCATCTGGTACAGGATCTCCACCTTCCTCTGTGCAAATGGTTGTCAGAATATGTTTTATTTCTGATTCTGTGGGCGCGTTTAGTTCGACCTTAACGCATCTACTATAAATAGGATCGATTATATGTCCTTCGCGATTTGACAGGAAGATAAAACGGCAGGTATGAATATATGTTTCTAATGTTTTCCGTAGCGATTCTTGTGCTTCAATGGTCAAAAGATCAGCATCTTCGATAATAATAATACGATAGGGAATACTTGAAATAATTTCACACTGAACAATGGCGTCAATGAATGACTGCATCAATGTTCTGTCGTATATATGATGTATATTAGGATTCAACTGATAATGATACCGACTTGCGAGGGCATGTAATTCTTTTTCTTCTGTCTTTCCTGGTATTTTAAGATGCATAAGTACACGGTTGGTGTTAAATGTACCGTATTTTTCTTTAAGAAATAGATTTGCTCGAATTTTTTTACCAGAACCCCTGGGACCTTCTATAATTAGATGCGGAAGTTGATCTGAATGTGCGAGCGATAACAGCACACGACCTACGTGATCTCCGTAATCAAGATGTGAAAGCGATTTTGGTTGATATTTATCTGCAAACAATGCCATAATTTATTATTTATCAACAAGTCATTTTTTTAATCGTAGATCAAATGTCTGTCCGTTGATGAAAGCAATAGGTCTAACAGATCTAATAAGATTCATAGCGCTGGAAACATTATGACCTTCGTATTTTTGTAAATAGTGTGCAACTACGGTCGGAGCGCGTTGCATACCAGCATGACAATGTACAAGAACATTCTGTCCGGCATTAAGATGTGAATCTATCAAAGCAATGATCGTTGGTAACATCTGTTGCATTTGTGGATTATATGACGGGCGATCTGGAATAACGAATCTATAATGACTTACATTCTTCAGCGGAGGAACATTGGTCATGGATACGACAACGTTGATATCTTTATTTTTAATGAAACTTGGTGTTAGGGCTGCAACTGAACCTACATATAATGTACCACGGGGTCCTCTCCTTGAACCAGACACTCGGTCAGCAGGATTGGGTATTAAACCTAAAATAGAAGCATTCATATACTTTAGGGCTAATTATTAATTTGCCGTTATCTCCCATTCAAACAGCAATTGGATAAATTAGAGATAACTTTTTATTGTCTCCCACTCAACCGTTTTTGGTTAAATTAGAAACAATAATATGGCTGGTGCACAGATGATGCTTAATGCTTAATGCTTAAAACTTAAAAATTAATGCTTAATGTTTGCGGTGGTGATGGTGGTGTTTCTTGGGTGGGCAAGGAGGAGGTGGGCATATAGGTGCCGGAGGTGGGCACGGAGGCTCAACTGGAGGCTCTGGCTTGTAGCACGCAAGTGGTGTGAGTTTAAATAACATAAACTGAGCGTTCTGTCCAACAAGTTCACCGCCGGCGTTAATAGTTGTGTTAATTGTGCCAATATGGGACTCGAAGTTTCTAACTGAAATAAGATCACCACGACGCAACTCGATAAACTGACGCAATAATGTACGGCTTGCACCTGAATCGCGACCTGAAACTGTGCTTAAATCTGGTGTACCGTTTACAAATACAGCAATCTGAGCAGGCTCGTTCGTAATAACATCAGCGAATAGATCGTATATACCGTCCTCCTCTACGCGGATACTGTCAGAACCCTGCATATGCCACATATTTCTTTCTAAAATATTATGAGCCCAATCAATAGCTTCACCAATAACAAGTGGCTCGTGATGTGCGTTTGTAACAGCTTCGAATGCTTGTGTACCTGCTATCTGAAGATACTTTTTCGTCAGCAGAAAGCTCTTGAATTGCTCATAGCACTTCTCGTGATATTTATTAAGTTTAAACATTGGAGGGCAACAACCTTTGTTGGGTGCAAGCTTGAAGATTGTTAACAGAGCAGATAAGGCGTCTTGAACACCGCCAGCATGATCTGAAAGAACTATCATTCCGTTGGCAGATGTATGATTTTTAACTGTTAAAACATCATCCTTCTTGAGTTCCAGAAGCGAACGGAGAGTGATTTGTGACGCACCGCGGTTAGTTCCTTGAATTGTAAAATCAAGTGGTACGCCGTTAACCGCAAATGCTAACTGAGCCTGTGTATTTGTTGTTGCCAGGAAAAATACCTTGTAGACACCGTCTTCTTGTATCTTAATCTCATCCGCACCAGCCCATGAAAGGCCTTGTACGTGTGATGACTTAGAGAACAAGACATTAGACTCTGTGTTCACATTCTGGCCGACGGTATTGTAAAATGATCCACGTGTGCGAAAGCCTTGTAACATGAGATCTTTGTCGCATATCATCTTTTCCATAATCTTGTTAAACAGGTATAGCTTCTTCTTTGAGTGCTCTGCCTCTTTCCATTCGCACGATGGCTTAGGCTGGCATTTTGCACCAACCTTTAATAAGAGAAACGTATTATCGTTACCTGCTTGCATACCTCCAACGAATAAATTAGAAGTTAAAACTGAAGCAGACGATATAGAATTACGAACCATTACTGAATCGTTCTTTTCTAAAGAAAGTATGTTACGGAGAACCAGCTGACCGGCACCGCTGTTATTACCGCCTCTGTAAAATGGTTGTTCAAGGCCGTTTACAAAAAGACAGAACTGTGAAGCCTGATCACAGTTAATAACGAAAAATACTATATAAATACCGGCTTCTCTTACGTAATATGGAGAGCCTGTAAATTTGTAGTCAATGTTTGATACAATTGATGTTAACTGAGTCTCAACTGGATAATTGCGACCGAGAGATAATGATGTCTGATTGTATGTATTGATAAATGCGGTTGAACCACCGGCCATAAGATCATCGTCGTTCAAGAGACGGCACTTGTAATATCGGTAAATCTCCTCGAACGAACACTTGCTCTTTTCGTGTTCTTCTTCTGATTCTGATGAAGACGATGAAGAATCATGACGATGCTTGTCCTTCTTGTCCTTCTTGTCCTTCTTCTTGTCCTTCTTGTGGTGGCGTCTCTCGCATTCGCTTTCTGATGAGGAATCAGAGTCCGAAGATGTATCATAGTTGTTTTGTACGGTGATGTAAACACCTTTCTGGTTAGCGTGAAAATCTTCCTCATCGCTAGATGAGGAAGAGCTTTCAGACTTTGGAGCACGTTTGTCACGTTTAGTCATCCTATACCATAATGTAGAAAATTTTTTCTTAAATATTTAAAAATTTTAATCCCCTATTAACCACTTGGACCGGTTGGACCAATAGGTCCGGTAGGTCCAGTTGAACCAGTAGGGCCAGTTGAACCAGTAGGGCCAGTTGAACCAGTAGGTCCAGTTTCTCCTATAGGGCCTGTAGGGCCATTGGAACCATTGGAACCATTGGAACCACTCGGGCCAGTAGGACCATAGGGTCCTGTTGCACCAATACCAAATGGTCCGGTTTCTCCTAAAGGACCTGTTGGACCAGTATCTCCGACGGGTCCAGGGGGACCCTGAGCTCCTAAACACATTATGTTCCAGTCTATTTCAGTTGATCCAGGAACAGAACAGTTATTTGTAATAGATATGTATGATGATCCATTGTAGTATACTACATCATAAGGATGGTAGTGCTCTCCTGGAGTCCACGGTCCACGCCACTTAAAAGCGTTGCCATCACGCCCTCTCTTTCCTTCAGGGCCTTTAGGTCCGCGAGGACCGTGCTCTCCACGGGGGCCAATTTTACCTGGTTTCCCACGTTGACCTAAATCTCCTTGATCTCCCTTAGGACCTCGTTCTCCCATCTGGCCGCGATCTCCTTTAATATACATAAAGTTAAAGGGTTTTGCGTGCGAATGCATATCTTCATAGACAGCTAATGTATTTGGAATAGTGTTTGAGTCTTGCTTCTTATTCCCTTTCTTTGGTTTAAGAGGGTTAGGTGAAGACGTCCTCGAAGTCTCAGCGGACTTAGAGGTGTCTGAAAAAACATCGCTCAGATCTGAGTCTGAGTAGCTCTCTTGTTCTTTATTGGACATAGCTATATAATATATAAATAAAATTTTTGTTTTCTTAAATGCTTACTGGTATTTTTACAAATGGCTTCAGTCATTTAATCATTTAACTAAGTAGTTTAAGAGTCGTGTAATAAATAAATAGTAAACTATACAAGCAACTACGAGAAGTATAAGGGCATATTTGATTAAAAGAGAAAGAGTCAATCCTGTTATGATTGGGAATACTGTTTCAGAACCTGGAATATTATTATGAGCCCAATAATATGCGTTTTGTACGGCAGATTCTACGCTTGTGAATTTGTAATTATTATTTTCATTATGGCACCCTACTGAGAATATCTTGTGATTCGTCGCATAAGAAGGTCTACCTACCGTATTCATAGCTGTGCGCATGTAAGCGTTATCGCGCGTAACCCATTTATCTCCGCTACGATATATTTCAGGAGACAATAGGACTGAGTCTGGTTTTCTTACTGTATTAATCAAAGGTTCTAGTTGACGGAGTACTTCTGTTCTAAGTTCATCTGCTGTACACTCATTGGCTGTCTTACCGTAAATGTTTACAGCGTCTGTTTTAGTTATACATGCGCTAATAATGGTTCCTGGTTCGTTTGAAATATAATCTGTCATATTTATCCAGGCTATATTCCATTCACCTATCCCGTTACCCCAGATGTTTGGTATTTTCACGGGACTTAATCTCCAATGTAATGTTACTGGTAAGTATGTTTCGTAGAGGCTATGTTTATTAAATTCTTTCAGGTCTTTCAAAGAACCGAAGGCGTTAGAGAGTGTTTTAGAGTTAGATAATATTCTTTCAAGAGCGTCTGTAGGCGTAGCGAATATAATTACATTTGTGTTAATAACTTCTCCATCCTGCGTAGTTATTTCAAGGTTCTTAACATGTTTTAACTCATTGTTCTTTAACTCGTTGTTCTTTAACTCAGTGCGCTTTAACTCATTGCTCTTTAACTCATTGCTCTTTAACTCATTGTTCTTTAACTCAATTCCCTGGACTTCTTTGTTGAACCGAAACTGAACACCGTTTAGTTGCAATTGTTTTACAAGATCTGCTACCCATCCTCCTTCTTTATCATTGGCTTTTTTTGGTTGTTGAATAGTTTCTGTGAATTTATGGTCGATTAATCTCATAAACGAATTTAGTGTATATCTATCTGCTCCTGCGCCGTCGGTTAATCTACACATTTTATCGGCATATTCGGATGCTTGAGTACTGAGTTTTAATGATGAAACCGTCATATCTGATCCATAACTCGTATCTATTATATATTTCATATAAGATGATATCATTGTTAATATATCGGTTGATGTGAAATACTTCAATGACTGAATGAGCGGTTCTGATATTTGTGCTTTATAATCTGTAAAATATTTCTCGTGATCGATACCTGCTTTTAGAAGCATATTGTGGAATGTCTTACTTCCGCTTGTATAGATTCTCGGACCGTGTTCTGTAAACAGTCCATTCCCAAGTCCACGTCCGTCGTTAACTCTGGTAACTCTATGACATCCTCCAGGAGTCCCTTCTCTTTCTAATACCGTGACACGATGTCCGTAGTATTTAAGTATTAGTGCAAGGGTTAATCCAGTAGGACCAGATCCAATTATAGTAATATCATCATGTAATTCTAACATTATTATCCTTATTTAAATCAAACAATTAAAAAATTGAAAATTCATTGAAAATCAAAAATGTCAAGCAATCAGCAGTCAAAGGTAGCTATTGGTATCGATCTCGGTACTACTTACAGCGCTGTGGGGGTTTATCAGAATGGGAATGTAGAGATTATTGCTAATGATCAGGGAGATCGCACAACTCCTTCTTATGTAGCTTTTAATGATTCTGAGCGTCTTATCGGTGCTGGTGCTAAGAATCAGTCGGCTCTTAATCCGGAGAACACGATTTTTGATGCGAAGCGTTTCATCGGACGTGATTTTGCGGATGAGTCAGTAAAGCAGGATGCCAAGCACTGTCCATTCACCATTGAGGCTGACGGGAGTGGCAAGTGCCGATTCCGTGTAAATTATAAGAACGAGGAGAAGGCATTTACTCCAACGGAGATTTCTTCTATGATCCTTACATACATGAAGAATACAGCCGAGGCGTATCTTGGCAAGACGGTAACGGATGCGGTTATTACGGTTCCTGCTTATTTCAATGATGCTCAGCGGCAGGCTACGAAGGACGCAGGAGCCATTGCTGGTCTTAATGTTCTTCGTATTATCAACGAGCCAACTGCGGCGGCTATGGCTTACGGTCTTGGCAGTGAGGGCAAGTCAAAGGCCAAGGCTAACGGTGATGATATGAAGGTTCTTATTTTCGATCTTGGTGGTGGTACATTTGACGTGTCTGTTCTGTCAATTGGCGATGGCGTATTTCAGGTACTGTCAACAGCTGGTGACACCCATCTTGGTGGCGAGGATTTCGACAATCGTATGGTGAATCATTTCATTGCCGAGTTCAAGCAGAAGAGCAAGAAGGATATTTCGGATAACAAGCGTGCTGTGCGTCGGTTGCGTACGGCTTGTGAGCGTGCTAAGCGTACACTTAGTACAAGTTCCAGTGCCTCTATCGAGATCGATGCCCTGTATGATGGTACGGATTTTTACACTACAATTACTCGTGCGAAGTTTGAGAGCTTGTGCGATGATCTGTTTCGTCAGTGTTTGGCTCCGGTGGAGCGTGCCTTGTCAGATTCTAAGCTTAGCAAGGGCGAGATTGACGAGGTAGTACTGGTTGGTGGTTCTACGCGTATTCCTAAGGTTCAGTCTCTTCTCCAGGCTTTCTTTAACGGTAAGGAGCTGTCGAAGAGCATTAACCCTGACGAGGCGGTAGCTTATGGTGCGGCAGTACAGGCTGCGTTGCTTGCCGGCACAGCTGATAAGGATCTGGATAATATCTTGCTCGTTGATGTTGCTCCACTGACTCTTGGTATCGAGGTTAATGGATCAGTCATGGAGCCTATTATTCCTCGTAACAGCACTATTCCGACTACGCAGACCAAGACGTTTACAACTGCGGTAGATAATCAGCCTGCTGTAACAATTCGTGTGTTTGAGGGTGAGCGTCGTATGACGAAGGATAATAACTTGCTGGGTAGTTTTAACTTGGATGGTATTGCTCCAGCTCGTCGTGGCGTACCTCAGATCGAGGTGTCTTACACGGTGGACGCAAACGGTATTCTTACGGTTAGTGCCAAGGATAAGGCTACTGGCAAGTCACAGAATATTACTATTACAGAGCGTGGTAACATGGATAAGGCTGAGATTGAGCGTCTGATCAAGGAGGCAGAGAGTTTCAAGGAGGACGACGAGCGTAAGGCGGCTTCTGTACAGGCTAAGAATACCTTGGAGAATTTCGCTTACTCGATGAAGAGTTCTCTGGACGAGGTTCCAAGCGAGAGTAAGGATGATGTTAAGAAGGGAGTCGAGCTTATTCAGGAGGCTCTTGACTGGTGTTCTTCGCAGACTCCAGAGACTCCGGCTGAGGATTTTACCAAGCGTCTAACTGATCTTCAGGAGTCACTGAAGCCTTTCATGGATAAGATCCCTGCTCCGGCTGGTGCGCCTTCAGCTGCTACCCCACCAAGTGCGTCAGATGTTCAGGAAGTCGATTAAAGATCACGTTATAAATAATGGAAGAAGAGATAAAGAAGATTATGTTTATATCTACCGCTGAGATTACCGGATTAGTATTACCTTCTTTTTTAAATTACTTTGGTATGGAGATACCTATAAGCCTTTGTACTCTGTATTACACTGGATATGTGTTCTACGTGAAAGATGTAATCAAAGACTACATGAATAAGGAATTATATAAGATAAATTTAAGGCATAGCCGAATTCGTACATTCAGTAAATAATCTATATTAATATATATGTCAATGAAAACACAAATTTCTGGCGGTGGCCTCCAAAAGGGTGGCTACCAGCAGGTTGCTGGATGTTGGGACTGGATGCCTTGTTATAAGAAACAGAAAGCTGGGCAACGTGCTGGCCAAAAAGCAGGCCAAAAAGCCGGCTGTTGGGAAGGAATGCCTTGTTATAAGCAGAAGGGTGGCAGAGAAGCAGTGCCACAGAAGATTCAGTTAGCGCAATTGCCATCCTTCATTGGGATGGCACCTCATTTAAAGAGCAAACGTATCCAGTTACAAGAGATGGCTCAGAAAACAAACAGGTCAACAGCGAATCCTTCTTACGGATGGTCTTTACGATCACCTCAGAAGGGTAGAGAGCGTCATACTTTGATGTCAAAGTGTGGTTCTTCGTGTTTTCTATTACCAAAGAAAGAAGGATTTCCTGTATGTGCTAAATACGATTTAAATCCAAAGTGTTCCGTTGATTGTGGAGGTGTGTTAAGTGCGTATCGTAGAGCTCGTCAGTACAAGCACGAAGACGTTTCTAAGTCCGCTAAATCTTTAGCAAAGCGTATTAAATGTTCATGGACAAATGCTAAGATTTAGAAAGAAGACACAAGCTGTAATTAATGGATAATACTCTTAGATTCTATCGAATTGTCCGGTTGTCTAGGGACATTGTTTTATTTGTTAAATTAAATTGTTAAATTATGGCAGTAAGCACATTAAATTGCCTTAAGCGCATTTACTAATTGTTGCGGATCGTTTTGATACAACATACAGAGTTGTGTAAGGGCAGCGCCTGTTAAATCCATCGGGATAATTGTCGGCAATGGAATAACGTCATCATAATAATTATTCACAATAGACTGAGCCGTATCTTGATTAAGATGAGTAAAATTAACTTTAACGTTAAAGCGTCGCAATACGGCATGATCTAACTTATCAATACAATTCGTAGTAGCGATTAAAATACGTCCGTGGTGTTCTTGTATACCGTCTAACATATTAAGAAAACACGATAAGTTCATCTTGTTTTCCGTATCATATTCTTCTTGATCAGGAGCTATATCTTGCCTATTGCGAAGAAATCCACTGTTCATACAGTCGATATCTTCAAGAACTACAATACGTTTATCCATGGGTATAAAATTATCTACAAACATGTCCGTATTAAACGCTACGGTAAAATCCTGTGTTGTTTTAATTGTAGATAAGTTGATATCGAGTAGATGTCTCTTTGTCTTATTTGCCAATGCTTTGATAAAGCTGGTTTTCCCACACCCAGGGACTCCGTGTAATAAGATACACAGATTCCAAGGGATACCTCGTTGACGGTAAAAATCTTCACCGTCAATGAAGTTATCGATTTGATTTATAATGCTTTCTTTTTGAGGGAAGAATACATTGGTGAACGATTTCGAAGAGATAAAATCTGTTATACTCCATGATGGTGTGCGCTTACAAGAATCTTCGTTATTATTTTGAAATATTTCACCCAGAGCATCGCGTACACGATCTGATTTATGTCCTGGTGGGGTAATTGACTTAGTGTTATCTTTACTGAATGTTTTCAGCTTAATGTATTTTAACTTGCCGTCTTTATTGTATCGTTTGATATAATCCAGATACTGAATCTGATATTCTGAGATTATGTTTAGTATAGCTGTAGTAGAGGTCTTGTTAGATACTACGTTCAATATATTTATTTTAGTTGTAGTTTCTCGAAAACTTTCTTGCTCAAATGTCGGTACAATGTATATTTCATTATCGGAGTCAATGAGTATAGACTTATTGTATCCTGTAGCGAGGAAATTTAAATCACGATTGATAAAATCATTATTCTGGCAATTGTCGTCATCGTAATCATTCGCGCGACCAACAATTTGTCTAACATGATTTAACGGTCCTAATCCCATAAGATGATACATAACTGCCTTGTAGGCGGCATTGGTAGTTGAGTTAACAGCAAATTGTGAAGTCATATTTAAAGATATAAGCTGAACGGAGTATTTCCATTTATTTTGGATATTAAAGATAGTTGTTCCGCGTTCTATTACTGAAATAATTATACGTTCGAAATATTTGGCGGCTAACGGAGCTAACACTGTAATTATTGTACTTATTAATATCCAGAATCCAGGAAATGAACTTGTTGAGTTTAAGTCTATCATTATCTTTGTATTTGTAAATGAAATCAATATTTTATTAATAATAGTATAAATGAGTATTTGTGTTGGAATAGACTCAAAAGCTGTATGTATTTCTAAACCGGAATGTACATGGGCTGATGGGCTTAAAAAGCAATATTGTCGTATCGGTCGCAATAGGAAGCCTGTTATACCGTCATCTCCGTCAGTAACGATTGTGAAGGCTAATCCTGCTGTAGTGCGTATGAAATCAAGAGGTAAATTAAAGGTTCGTACACCTCCTTCGACACCGATGAATGTTAAATGGACGCCATCACCTACTGCTCCTACAGCTACTCAGTTACCTGCTAAGAAGAAAAGAGTAACAAGAGTAACTTTAATCACCAAAGCAAAAAAGGCCACTCAAACTAAACAAACTAAACAAACTAAACAAGAAAAGGAAACGCAAGCGAAACAATCAACGCCAAATCTTGTTATTTGGACTCCATCGCCAGATAAAAAGCAAAAAAAGCCAACGAGACCTTTACCATACACGCTTGTTGGTAAGTATGTTCCACAGGCTAAAGCAGTAAAAATTGCAGAGGGAACATATGGTTGTGTGTATAATCCTCCATTAGAGTGTGTTAAAAGAAGAACATTGCTTACGGAGATTACTAAAATAATGCAATTAGCCGAAGCTAAAAAGCAGTTAGATGAGACAAAAAACGTGAAACGTGTAGATCCTACATCTGAGTTTACTATAGGAGCACCAGATATGTGTAGTCCAATAGGAGGAGTTCCTATGGATTGTAAGAAGAAATTTATTAAGCCTTCCATATTAGTTTATCCATATGGTGGTCCTGATTTGTCGATCGTTATTAACACAATGACAAAAGAAAACAGCAATACCGTATTATTGAAATTAGGAAAGTTAATAGAAGGTGTAGCTAAAATGAATAAAGCTAATAATTTTCACTTGGATATTAAAGCGAAAAACATAGTAACTGGTGTAAATCCGAGCGATCCTTATAGACTGATTGATTTTGGATTAGCCGTAACTTACCCTGCGCCCGCAGAAACGTTTTTATTTGCTTCTTATTATCATGTTTGGGCAATGGACTCGATATTGTTATCAAAACAGACTTCTACACAGGCATTAACAACACATTTATTAAAATACAAAGCAGACCCAGCTATTGTGTGGTTTTATTCGGTGGCTTCAGGTATTTCTTTTACTAATATTGTTAGAGATTTAGAGGATATGAAAAATACGATGGGAAGTTCAAGTTCAAGTTCAAGTTCAAAGGAGTACGAGATCTTAAGTAAAATGGATATATACAGTGTTGGCCGTATATTGTTAGATATAATTTACACAAGATATGGTGCGCTGAGCGGCAATGTATATAAAGAACTTCGCAAATTATTAGTTGATTCTAACGTTCTTCATTATGACAGTCGTATAAGATGCGACGCGACAACATTTTCAGAGTTATACAATAAGAGAGTGGTTCCGTTACTTAAGTAATATGTTTTCATCTATATCAAAGTAAATGGATGAAAAGATATATTTACTTAGCCTTTGACTTATTGAAGAATCGATGTACATATTCTAGTATCGGGTATTTATCGGATAAGTTAAAAGAAGTATTTTTGATTACAAAACATTGCGTCCATAAATTATCATGGTATTTTGTCATTGGTTCTGAGCAACAATCGTATATGTGTGAAACTACGAAGTCTTGTATAGGGCACGCTTCGCTTCCGCGATTTGCTTTGTTAAGCAGAGAGTTATATACTTTATTTGTGCGAGCGCAATAACATCCGTACCATGTATTGTTATCAATCGTATGAATTATAATATCTCCTGTATTCAGACAGTTTGTAATATCTCCTGGATCGTCCCCTCGTTTATCGTCAGCTTCGATTGCTTCAACATCCTCGGACTCCTCTGATTCCTCTTCAACATCATCTGATTCCTCTTCAACTTCATCTGATTCCTCTTCAACATCCTCGGACTCCTCTTCAACATCATCTGATTCCTCATCCGACTCTGATTCCTCTTCAACGTCATCTTCAACATCATCTGATTCCTCGACCTTTGTAGCTGTATTTTGATTATCGAGTTTACACAGCTTGTTTCCGTTCAATACATAAGTAAAATAACGAAGTCCTTGATCAGGAGTAGTCTCGCTAATGATAATTTTTTTCACACTTGAATTTTCTGTTTTCCAGCAGATGCTTCCTTCATTGTATTTATCTACAATGTGATGCGCTATATCTTTTACCTTCATTCCATAATAGTTAGAAAGCTGTACGTATTTATTAGTGGAATCTAAAAATCCTACGTTAAATACACGAGACTTACAGTTACATTGAATTGAATATGCGTCGTCCATTAGATGAAATAAATAACTGATTTGTTGATCATATGCGCTTAAACTGTAAAACCCTTGTCCTAAATGATAATCCGACAGTAGTCCCTTAATATAACCATACTTAATATGGGCATCAGTAGTGTGTTTTACATAAATAACATTAAACTTTAACGGAGCTACTTCATTTGTAAATAAAGAAAAAGGGTTTTTCAGACTGATACATAGACGAGAAACACCTGGCATATAGACATTACTTAAAATGTAAATGTACGCTACATTGGATGAGCATCGCTTATTGTGAGCCATGGTTTTAATCTACATAATAAATCAATTTTCACAAAGTAAATAATTTAAGTTACTTTTTGATTATTAAATAACTTCGCTGATGATTCCGTTAAGTCCGTTAAGTATTTGATGAAAATAAAACGAAGCGAGTTCTGGATCGTTTTCGAGTTCTAGTTCTAGGCCATTCATACGCGAGCGTACAAACATGACAATATCTAAAAGCTCTCCTTGAAGTTCTTTAGATTCTGGGCATGCGGCGACAATGATGTTTTTTGCCGTTGTTTGGTTTTCCCCATATACATCGAGAGCTTGGTCGAACGCATTTCGCAATTTAATACGTGTATTTACATCGACTTGTGATAACAGTAGACTCAATTCGTCCAGAGCTTCTTGTAGACGAGCGACAGCAGTATCAATAGATGGAGTAGATAACACCGTTTCAATATAATCTGGGTATTCGCCAAAATCGCCAGTAGGTTCAAAATAATCAACGTCTTCGTTCGTGTTAGCCATGTTTGGATGATAACTTTTTATAGTTCATTTTTCAGCCTCACAAAGTAAATATGTAACGACGGAGAAGAAGAGATTAAGTTACATCTCGAACATGATATTAAAGTTAGCTTTCTGAAGCGCCAACATTGTCTCTGTCATCTTTTGCTCTGAAGAGGCTACCGAACTCGATGTTGCCGTGATTAGTAGCTTCGGAAGACCGATCGGTTTAATTGATAGATTAATTCGTGATGGATCTTCTGATAATTCTTCCGTAGTCCAATTATCCTTTTGATCTGGAGGGCAGATGGAACCAAGAACTTGCTTTACATACTGATTACCATCGGAGCGAAAACTTTGGATCATTACTGTTTTGTGTACAGTATGAGTGTTAAACCCAAACAACTGAACATGGAGGTCAAGTAGATGTTTTTCCAGATCAAGTGGTAGTCCAGATTGTCCATCCTTTAGAAGGTTAGCATTATGAATAATCTCGAAAACATCGTTGCCTTCTTTACTGAGGGCATTCTTAAAGGCTTCGTACCATACTGACTCTTTGGTTTTAGTTAGATGCTCAAGACGCTGACACATGTTGTAGAGTTTAATAGTGTGCGAGAACTTATTTTTAAATTGTTCGCGGTCTTCTTCGTTGACATCCTTCAGAGATAGTTCAACCACATCTGTGATAGCCATTACGATAACTGGGTGCTTGTCGTTAGTTTTAAGGAACGTTGCTGGGTTTTTCTTGATACGTTTAGGGCTGAGTTCACACAGAGGGATAAACCCTTCTTTGTCTGCGTACTCGTCGAGTGTAACTGTAAATCCGCCTGCTTCATTGTATTCTATAACGGTACACATTACAATGTCTCCTACGTTAGGCAGTTCGTTATTGTAAAAATACATAGTGGTGTTGATGCTGTTGCTTGACATGACGTAAGTGATATTTTAGAATGGATCAATTTTGTTGCTAAATTTTCTCTGTTTATATATAATGAAGTCAGACCTATTTTGGTTGAAAGATCCTAAGATTCTGATTGCTAAGGATCGTCTTATTGAATTTGTACCAACGCCAGACATGACATTGGAGGAGCGTATGAATGCTATAGCTCGGTTATCTATTTATTTGGGAGTATTGTTAACAATCATATACAAAAAGGTGAACATGATATACATAACATTGTGTACGTTGACTATACTGTACATAATATATGAGCATTTTCCTGGTCTATTATCAAAGCAAACAGGGGGAGCACCACCGGGATTAGAGCACATGGTTGGTAAGCTTCAGTTGCCTACGGCTGAGAACCCTTTTATGAATGTTTTATTAACAGATTATACGCAAAACCCTAACAAGAAGCCAGCGGCTGATGTTGATAATCCTCATGTTAAAAAAGAGATAGAGCGTCATTTCAACGATGGGTTAAACAGAGAAATTGACGATATTTGGCAAAAGGAGAATTCTCAACGGCAGTTTTATGCTACTCCTTCAACGACCATACCGAATGATCGTGACGGTTTTATGAAATGGTGCTATAACACACCATATTCTTGTAAAGATGGAAATATGAGTAATTGTATTTACGATCAGCGTACATTAGCTATTAATGAGATTACAACTGGTCCTGTAGGACCGGTACCAGTACCTCCTAGGTCTTAAAGCCATTGAATATGTAAAATTTCTAATGACAATTTACATATGTAATGTAATTTATTTACCACCAGTATCCAGCAACCTGCTTGAGGCCAGCCTTATGGGCGCTACCACCCCAGTGAGCACCGCATGTGCCACCAACCTGAGCTCCGCATGTGCCACCACCGACCTTTTTCGAGCCAGCCTTCTGAGCACCGCCGACCTTCTTAGAGCCAGCCTTCTGAGCACCGCCGACCTTCTTAGAGCCAGCCTTCTGGGCACCGCCGACCTTCTTAGAGCCAGCCTTCTGGGAACCACCGACCTTCTTAGAGCCAGCCTTCTGAGCACCACCGACCTTCTTAGAGCCAGCCTTCTGGGTGCCACCTATCTGCTTTTTCTGTGCTGACTGCTTTTTCTGTGCTGACTGCTTTTTCTGCGCTGACTGCTGTGTTTGCTGCGACTGCTTCTTCTGTGAAGACAGAGAGGGAGTTAAACTGGAGAACCACTTTACA
>Ga0247722_10000486_pt1 | contig 24397 bp, 26 predicted proteins | sample MSEWelMarce3H_FC_FD_189094 | JGI IMG/M metagenome (GOLD analysis project Ga0247722, IMG submission 189094) | Subsurface sediment microbial communities from gas well in West Virginia, United States - MSEEL Well Study Marcellus 3H_FC | ecosystem: Environmental > Terrestrial > Deep subsurface >... | reverse complement strand
AGCAAACTTTGCTGCCGGTTCTTTGTAACGAATACGAATGTTTACCCAAGCAAGAGCTTGTAATTGATATGATGTTAGTCCCATCTTTTGACCAGCTTCGTGTAGAATTTTAACAAGATTTTGACGAACTTCATCGCTACCGAACAGCTGCATGATGGCGGCATTAACAATACCGTCTTTGTTCTTTTGTAAAAGTGCTTGTTTCTTTTTAAGCAATGTTTCTTCTGTATCCTTTTTACCAGATTTGACTTTTGATTGGTCGGTGATGTGTTGAATCCAGTCACTAACATCTTCTTCAACCATGCGAGCAAGTGGCTTGTCGAAGAATACACGAATCATCCAACGGTCAACTGTGGCTGGATCAATCTTGTCGTCCCATTTATAACCTGGAAAAATTAGATTCATAAAGAAAGAGTTAATCTTGGTGCCGCCAATCTTCAACTTGCCACCTTTTAGATCATTGAATAATTGGTCTTTGGTTATCTTGCCGTCGTTTGCTAAATAATATTTTACAAACAAGTTGAAGTTTGGAATCTTAGCATTTGAAACGGTGATTTCACTAAAAACGTCATCTTGACCCTTTCTAGCGCCAGCGTCTACTGTTCCACCTTTATAATCTTTCTTTGGAGCGAGCAAATCGGCATACTTTGATCCTTTTCCTTGGAATGTCTTCAAATACGCCAATGTTTCATTGTTCATATTGTCTTTAACATTTGTAGAAAGAGCTTCTAGCATTTGTTTGCCGTTTGGCAACGCCATGTCAGCTTTTACAGCGTCAAAAAGTTTAGCAGCTTCTAAAATATTTTGGTCAAGTGCTGTATTGGCAGAACAATATGCACAACCAGCCAAGAAAAGACATGCATCATTTTCTGGCATACTGCCGAAAACAAGTTTGTTAAAATTGTCATACCAATATGCGTATGTATCAAACTTCTTTTTTAGTTCAGGAGTTGCTTTTAGATATTGTTCAACTTCTTGATCAAGATTGCCCATTTCCAACGTAATTGGAATTTGTAAATCGACCTTCTTGTTGTCAATCTTGAATGGAACGGTAACATTAAAAGTGTCTTTTGATTTAAACTCTGGACTGGTGAGTTTATTATAAAATTCTGGGCCTGTCATTGCTTCGGCCAATTCAAGTTCGTCAAGATTTAAAAGTTCAGTAAGTTTCATAGATAGAATATAACAATAAATATATACAAAAGGGCATAAAAAGTCCTTGACGAGTGGTTATTTCTGTGTATATTGATATGATATATGAGCGAAAGAAAACTAGCATCTATTCAAACCATACTTTCTTTAACACCAATCGAAGGTGCCGACGCTATTTTACTTGCTAAAGTGCTTGGTTGGGAACTTGTTGCAAAGAAAACAGAGTTCCAAGTTGGAGATAAGTGTGTATACTTTGAAATTGACAGTGTTTTGCCAATAGCTACATGGAACGATCATCTTCGTAAAGATCCAGCCAAGCCATTGCGTATCAAAACTATACGACTTCGTGGACAATTGAGCCAAGGTTTGGCTATGCCATTGTCTATTATTCCATCCGGTGAATATGAAGTGGGTCAAGATGTTACACAACTCATCGGCGTTACTAAATACGAACCTGTTGTACCCGCTCACCTATCTGGTATGGCTAAAGGCAACTTTCCAGCATTTTTACATAAAACCGATGAACCTCGTTTACAATCTGAACCAAGAGTCCTTGATGAAGCCGTTTCAAAAAACCTTGTGCTGGTTGGCACACTCAAAATGGATGGCACCAGTTTTACTGCATACAGAAGGGACGCTGACTTTGGCGTTTGTTCTCGCAACCTCGATTTGAAAGAAACCGAGGACAATGCTCATTGGAAGATGGCTCGCAAGCTTAAACTTGAAGAAATTCTTCGTAGTGAACCTCGCAATCTTTCTATTCAAGGAGAAATGGTTGGGCCAGGCATTCAAGGCAACCGCATGGGTTTCAAAGAAGTAGATTTATATCTATTCAACTTATACGACATTGATACTGGAAAATACCTTGGATATAAAGAACTTGTTGAGTTTGGCCAAAAGCACAATCTTAAAGTTGTTGATACCAAAAGTGTCATCCAGTTTGACAATGATATGGAACCTAAAGATGTTAATCATCTTTTGAACATTGCTAACAATCTAAACTATGACAACGGCACTCCCGCCGAAGGAATAGTTTGGCGACCAGCCACGGAAACATACAGCGACGTTCTTAAAGGTCGTATGAGTTTCAAGACAATATCAAATCGCTTCCTTGAGAAGTACAAAGAATAACATGGGATGCTGGAACGAAACATGCGCGGTCAGTAAAATGACCATTTACGACGGAGAACAAGTTCGGTTTTTGCCGATTGTTCAAAATCCTTTTCTTTTTAATGCTCAAAAAGGATTTCCAAACGACGAAGCACCAGTTCTACCGAAAGGTGGTTCTGGTTGCTATATAACCAATTTTTGGGTACCATTGTGCTTGCCAATTCGCGGCGAATATAATGATTATGGCTCAATAAAAAAAATTCCTGAAAAAACTGGACAAGACAAGGCTGAACTTACTCAATTTATGGAGGCATTGAAAAAATATGCTATCCGGCTTAAAGTTGGCGAAAACAAATATCACGATCTTGCCATTCCACAAGATTTTACTTTAGACGAAATTTTAAAAGCATTACAACTCGGGCGAGTTTATGTACACAATCCCAAATGCAAACTGGCAGTGTCGGTTATGATGATAAAAGAAAGCGTGTGGCAAAGTTTGCTTGAAGTGGACATATTAAAGTGTGAAGATGCGGGAATTATTAAAATTTTTATAAAACAAGACGGTGACACATATACTCGCAAGGGTATAGAGAAAGAAGTTGAAAAATCTCTTGAAAAATATCGCTCCAGAATTTGGAGTAATGCACCATCGCGTTTTGCCAGTACACCAAGTAAAGATACAGCAAAAACATTTTCAGAATTTGAATATATTCATCAGATAATTAGTATATTGCGTATCAATTACGCACCAACTTGTGGATCTGGTAGCCAAACTTCAAATCATGGACTTTGGAATAGTACAATGACCAAATGGAAAAAAATTGCTACTAAAGATGAGCATCGTCGTGACGAAGAATAACATGGAACAGCCCATAAAACTAAAGTGCCAAGGTTGGCACGGCCCATGTGACCGCGAAGATGCCAAAAGAGGTCATATGAACACTAGATACGTTGAAATAGAACGTAATTATATAACTTTATGCCCCGATTGCTGGAAAGAATGCGAAGAACATTGGGAAGATATGTGGGCTGAATATTATTACCAATGTATGTAGTGTATATATAAAAACTTTGTGTGTTTCTAGGTTATATATATGATATATAATATATAACTGACTATGAAACACAAATTTTATATATTTTTAGTTATAATAATGGCTTGCACATCGTATGCAAGTGACATGGTGCATAGCTTTAGATCGGCTACTTTTAGTGGAGTGAATTTCTCCAACACCGCCATGACGATTGAAAACTTGGCAAGAACAAGAAAGCAATCGGTAAAAGACACGGCCAAAGCAGAAGCTGAACAAGCCAAGATACAAGCGTCTAATACGCCGTTAAACACGTTTATAAACAATCTACAGGCTAGAATATACTCACAACTAGCTTCTCAAGTAACCGACCAGATATTCAATTCTAACGGTGCTACGTTTGGAGTTATCAATTTACAAGGTGGCTCTACAATTACTTGGCAACGCAATGGCGATTTTGCTACTTTATATATCGTAGATCCGTCCACCGGAACAACAACAGAAATAACCGTACCAGTCGGTTCTTTAAGCCCAATACCAGTTGGCTAATGATGAAAAAGTATGCACTTATATTCATTTTGCCTCTACTATTGGCTGGTTGTGCATCCGTACCATCTAAACCGTCAATATTAGAGATACCAAAGTATCAAGCTTCTCCTTTGGAAAAAGAGCTTATGGAACTTCCTGCACCGGAAGGACCGAGAATGACTGTTGCGGTATATTCATATACTGATAAAACAGGACAGCGTAAAGTTTCTGATGCGTATGCATCATTTTCATCCGCCGTTACACAAGGTGCTGAAAGTTGGCTGATTGATTCTTTACGACTGGCTGGTGGCGGTGCATGGTTTCAAGTGTTAGAAAGAGCAAATCTTGATAACATCATCAAAGAGCGACAACTGATCAGTCAAACTAGAGAAACATTTCAAGGAAAGAACGCAGAAAAGCTTACACCTATGCTTTTTGCCGGAGTTATAGCCGAAGGTGGTATCATAGGATATGATTCAAACATTTTAACCGGAGGTGCTGGAGCAAGTGTGCTCGGCATATCATCAAATGCTCAATATCGCAAAGATGTAGTTACAGTTTCATTACGATTTGTAAGCGTACAAACCGGAGAAGTACTTTTAAGTGTTGCAGTTACCAAGACAATTTCCAGTGTTGCAGTATCTGGCAATCTATTCAAATTCTATGAGCATGGAACATTGCCTATAGAGTCTGAATTAGGATTAACAGCAAATGAACCAAACACTATTGCTGTTCGCAGTGCAATAGACAAAGCCGTTATAGAGATAGTTAATCAAGGCGAGAGAATGAAGCTCTGGAAATTCAACCCTAATAAGAAAGCATTATGAAGAAACTAATAACAACACTAGCATTCATATGTTTGGCAAGTATCGGATACGGTCAAAACCAAATATATGTAAATCAAATAACTACCGCTGGTAGCACGACGTTGATACAAGTAGGAAGCCTCAATAAAATTGGAGTTTCTAGCGGAACACCGTCTGACATAACAGGAGATAACATCTTGTTTGAAATGAGACAAATGGGCGACAACAATACAACAGACTTCTCTATCACTGGAGCAAACAATCTGAAATTATTGTCTGTTGCAACCGGAAATAGCAATACCCAAAAATATTACTTTGACGGAGCAACCAATAAAATGAACATTGCTCTAAATGGTAATAGCAACAGTGTATTGTTCAACAAAGACGTAACCGTTGATCATACATCCAACACCGACAGCAGTAAAGCAACTATGGATAACACTGACGTAATCTTGGATGTTACTGGAAATTCTAACGTATTGAAGTTTGGTATCAAAGACGCCAACTACAACTACGTGAATTACAGTATCACTGGTAACTCAAACACTGTCAAATCTACTCAAATTGGTTCGACTGGCGGCGTTGCTGCTAAAGATGGTCACGAACAAACAGTCACCATCCAAGGAAGTACAAACGACCTAACAGTATATCAATCTGGCGTAGAAAAACAAACATTCCAATATAGTTTGGTAGGTAGTGGAAACACCGTTCGCGTAGTACAAACTACAAGTGGTGCAGCTCCCGCTATGACAACTGGTGGAACAACTGGTCCAACAGGTCCGGCGGCTCCAACAACCGGTATCAGTCCTCCAACTCCATAAGGAATGGTTGCAAAAGTTATATTGATATTGGCTGGGGCGTTATTCTGCTCCAACTTATTTGCCGCAGCCGGTAAAATTACCGAGGTGACTGGTCCTACTCAAGTGACAAGAAACCAAGATAAAATTGAAGGCAAGGTTGATGTTGGAATAGAAATGGATGATACAATTGAAACGTTAAAAGGACGGGCTGGAATAACCTTTGAAGACGGTACTCGGGTTCAATGCACCGAATTCAGCAAACTGGTTATAGACACATTTGTATATGATCCATCAAGCGGTAAAGGCAAGATAGGGTTGAAAGCATCGCTTGGTACAGTAAGATACGCCTCCGGACTTATCGCAAAAAATAGCAGAGACGAAGTTAAAATCAAAACACCAACTGCATCTGTCGCAGTTCGTGGTACTGACTTTTCTCTTACAGTCGATGAGATGGGTAGAAGTTTAATTATTCTTCTACCCTCTCTTGCACAATTTGGTCCTCCCGTTGTCGGCAGTATAGAAGTTAGTAACGGGTTGGGAACAGTTTTAATGACAAAAGCATATCAAGCAACAATGGTCGCTTCATCCAATGTAGTGCCATCTGCTCCCGTATTATTAAATTTAGAAGATGAAACAAGCGTAAACAACGGACTTTTATTGGACACACCAAAATCAGTTACGCAATCTGCAAAAGAAGCAAAGAAAGCTCCTGTACAAATAAGTAAAGACTCTGACGACTCATCAAACAAAAAGGGAACAAAGTCGGAGTCAAAAGCGGCATCAACCGCACAAAGTGGAAATTCTTCTGGAGCCACATCCGTAGCTCAAGTCGATAGCACATCTGCAAATTCCGCACCTCCGGAAGAATCACAATCGGCTGCATCTGCACAAACACAAGAAGCGTCGGCTACACTAGCATCTGTATCTTTAGATATAAACAAGTTACAACCAGAAGTAAACAAATCTATAATCGAGGCAATATCTACGAAAGTAGCAGCAGCAACAACTTCCGTTATTCCTACAATAACAGTACCAACATCAACAGTAAACAACGGTTTTACTACAGACGGTACAAGTGCTATTTTGTATATCAACAATAGCGGAGTAATTTTTTACAAAGTCAAGGTGGATACGAACGCAACCTTCACAGTTACAGATAAAGATAGCACAAAAGAGTATCCGTTAAATTACGGATCTAAACTAAAAGTGAATATCATACAACGATGAAAAAATATCTGATAAAACTGTTTGGCGTTGGTTTATTGATACTAGTCGCTCTAGTAGCACTACGAGTAATAGACCCGTATCCAATAGAAGTTATACGCTTAAAAGGATTGGACTATTATCAACGCACTCAAACTAAAGTTAAAAGTGATAATGTTGTAGTTATAGAGATAGATGAAGATAGTTTAGAAAAGAATGGACAATGGCCGTGGCCAAGAACAGAACTGGCAAATGGTATCAAGAAAGCATTTGAAAATGAAGCAGTCGTTGTAGTGCTTCCTATTATATTTGCAGAAAAAGATAGAATGGGTGGAGATGCTGAATTTGTAGATATGCTACAAAAAGTTCCGGTGATTACATCACAATCCGCGTCTGTAAAAGGCAAAGGAGTTCCTGTACCAAGAGGACTGGCAACTGTAGGAGGTCAATCTGATGGATGGCTATATGATTATCCAAATGCAATTGGACCTGTAAAAGAAATCGGAGAATCTTCTGCTGGGGTTGGTATGTTGTTGACGGCACCTGAACTTGATGGTGTTGTTCGCCGCTTACCTTTGATAATTCAAGTTAAAAAAGAAACATATCCAACACTACCATTAGAAGTACTTCGTGTTTTTAGTGGAGAACCAAGTTATCAAGCAAAAATCAATGATGCGGGTATTCAAGCTGTTAGAGTAAAAGGCACACCGCCAATAAACACAGATGCTAATGGAAGAGTGTGGATAAATTTCAAGTATAAGTTTGATACTATGTCTTATACAGATAATGATTGGTCAAAGATAAAAGGAAAGATTGTGGTTATTGCACTAACTGCCGAAGGATTAAGTAATACAGTAGCTACACCAGTTGGAATAGCATATGGTCATGAAGTAAGTATGCAAACACTACAAATGCTTGTTGATGGAAATAGACTAGAAAGAAAAGCAGAGTTTGATTTATATGAACTAGCCGTTGGTATAACACTTGGATTGATTTTAGTAACATCTGCGGCATATCTTGGATATGTTTGGAACGCGGCACTAGTAAAAATATTAACTACTGCTATTGTTGCTGCTGGATTTTATTTATTTAGAAACAACGGATACTTAATAGATTATACATGGCCATTGATGGCGGCATTTTTACCGTGGGTAGGAGCAATATTCATGAGATTTGTAATGGAGTTTAAACTCAAGATGCAAATCAAGAAGCAGTTCGGTACATACCTCGCACCTGCACTCGTTGAAAAGCTACAAAAAAATCCTGGTTTGCTACAACTTGGCGGCGACGAAAGAGAATTGAGCATAATGTTTACAGACGTTCGTGGATTTACAGCTATATCTGAACACTATGGTAAGAATGTTCAAGGACTTACAGGCATTATGAACAGATATATGACAGCTATGACCAAAGCTATTCTAGCAAATGATGGTACATTAGACAAATATATCGGCGATGCTCAAATGGCTTTCTGGAATGCTCCATTGGACAATCCAAACCATGCTAAAGATGCTGCTAAAACTGCGTTGTCTATGCTTAAAGAATTGGACGCATTTAATGAAGAAATAAAAAAGGAAGGCATTCCCGCATTCGGAATGGGGCTGGGTATAAACACTGGAGATGTTGTTGTAGGAAATATGGGTTCTGTGCAACGATTTGATTATACTTGTCTTGGCGACCATGTTAATCTTGCTTCTAGATTAGAAGGTCAAAGCAAAGCATACGGTGTGCGTATTATCATTGGACCAAGAACATATGAAATGATAAAAGATGAGTATAAATGCTTTGAGCTAGACTGCATCGCCGTCAAAGGTAAAAAAGAAGGTGTAAAAATTTACACCATAATGGAAAACCAAGAAATATCTTTTCAAAGTGCTGTATTCTCGGTACATTCTGAATTCTTAAATCAATACAGAGCACAGAGTTGGGACAAAGCTATCAGCACAGCAGATGTGTTAATGAAACATAACAAAGAACTTATACACTATTATGAGATGATGATAGAAAGAATAGAGGGACTACGAAACAGCAATCTTGATGAAAATTGGGACGGAGTGTATCGTGCCACGAGCAAATAAACCACTATTTTGCATATAAAAACGAAAAAAGTGAAAAAATATCATCTTTTTAATAAAAAAGTGTTTGACATTTGATTTTTTTCATACCATAGTTGTATTTATTAAATAACAAAGCATCAAATCATGAACAACGTTTCACATAAATCGCAAAATCTAAACTCCTATTGGAGCTTGTGCTTTATTGTGCAACCGACAACAGGAGCCAATGAAGGTCGTGATATGAAAGGTGTGGCATAACGGAGATTATAAAAAATCTAACCTAAAATGCCCCACCTTCCTAAAAAGAGGTGGGTTTTTTATTTTAGAAGATTTATTAAAAAAAGTTTGACAAATAATAAAAAGTAAGTAGAGTTAGTGAAGTTGGCGATAGAGTAACAATTTTAAGTTTTTTCACAGTACAATTTAGATGGGTAAAAATGCACCCCGAAGCACTAAAATAGCCACCGGCGCGATAGCGACCGTTTTGTGGGAATCAATATCAACAGAGAGAGTTTTATCTGTTGTGAGGCCGAAGTGATATGTTATTTTTAATATAAAGTTGGAGAAGGATGCAATATTCTTTACGGATCGTAAAATGAGCGTCCTTCTCTAAACAATTTCCAGTCGTTGTTTTAAGTTGCGACTATAAATAAAAACTTATAACATGGTGCTGTTCCTATAGCGGCGAATAGCTCTGGCTCTTAACCAGATATACAAACAACGTGGGTTCGAGTCCCACCGGCACCACCAAATTTAAAAAAAGTGAAGAAAAGTAAAGTTTTGTTAAGTAGATGTTGTATTTATTATATACACAACATAATTTATGGAAGAAAAAGATTTACTCATGGAGTTTTTAAGAGGCGGATGGATTGTTGCTCTGATTGGAGCACTGGGTATGGTAGCAAGGTCTTTCATGGATGGTGTAAAGCGCACTTATACTGAACAAATCAAACGAATCATCGCGGCGGCGATATGTTCTACAATAGCTTGGTTTATTTTAGAACAAGTTGAAGTAAGTAGCTTGACAAAAGCAATCAGTTATGGCATAACTGGTGTGATAAGTCCAGAAATCCTTCAAGGTTTAACACTTCTTTCAAAGAAGTTTGCTAAGAAACCAGAAGATTTCTTAAATAAAAAATAATTTTTGCATCGGTAGCTCAATGGTAGAGTCCCTGTTTTCCAAACAGGCTGTTGCAGGTTCGAATCCTGTCCGGTGCTCCACTTTGTACTAGGTTTGGTATCCAACCAAATCGAAGATTCATGACAAAAAGCATGAACGGTGTACACCATTTTGCAAACGCCACGTCATTGGCGAAATTGAGGTTGACTCAAATGACAACTTTTAGTCAGGAGTACAAGGACGAGGAAAGTCGTTCTTAAGGCAAGCATTGAAGTCATGATTCTAATGCGAACTGGAGATTTACCAGCTCTGACTGATTATTTTCGGGCGCGTCGCATAGCGGCTATTGCAGGAGACTGTAAATCTCCCCTCTTCGGATAACCCTTGGTTCGAGTCCAAGCGTGCCCACCATTTTAGAATACGGAAGGATGGCTGAGTGGCTTAAAGCAGGAGTTTACTAAACTCCCGAAGCGCAAGTTTCCGGGGGTTCGAATCCCTCTCCTTCCGCCAAATTTATATATGCCGGATAAACATAAGTGGTGATGTGCAACTCTTGTAAAGTTGAAAAGCGAGTTCGACTCTCGCATCTGGCTCCATTTTATGGCGATGTAGCTCAATGTATAGAGCGACTGTCTTCGAAACAGCAGGTTGTAGGTTAGAGTCCTACCATCGCCACCAATTTATGCAGTAGTAGTTCAATGGTAGAATGCTTCGTTGCCAACGAAGAGGTCTGCGGGTTCAAGTCCCGCCTACTGCACCAGTTTCGTGTGTAGTTCAGTGGTAGATCAGTGCTCCCTATGATGGTAAATGACACCGCAAAAGTGGGATAAAGCACGGGCCGTTGGTTCAAATCCAACCATGCGAATCAATATTTTATGGCCATGTGACGCAACTGGATAGTCGTGTTACGCTTAGAACGTAAATGTTGGGGGTTCGAGTCCCTCCATGGCTACCATTTTTATGGGCGTGTGACGTAACTGGATAACCGTGTTTCATTCAAAATGAAAATTCTGTGGGTTCGAGTCCCACCATGCCTACCACTTTAGGTCGAACAGAACAAATACGTGCGATTTGATGAAACGGCTGGTTAATAACCAGCAGCCACCTTTCTTGGCTCGACCTTTAATTTTGATAGTGTGTGTTTTCGTCTCTAAAAACTTACGGCATATGGAAGACGTGTAACTGGGTTCGAAGTCCGGCCAACTACTTGTAGGGTGGGTTGAGCAAGCCAACCATACATTATCAAAACTATTTACGGGAGTTTGGTGAAGGCGGTCCTCACGTCGCACTGAAGATGCGAAGAAGTTGGTTCAATTCCAACAGCTCCCACCATTTTATGTAGTGTGGTAGCCGAATTCAATGAACTCGGTGACTTAGTAATATGGGTGAATGTAACCCGTCACACTGCTTCATTTTTATTGGGATATGTTGTAGTGGTAGCAAAGGAGTCTTTGAAACTCTTAGTCTTGGTTCGATTCCAAGTATCTCAGCCAATTTTATTGCGATATAGTGTTAATGTAGCACGAGCGCCTGTTAAGCGTTTAGGTAATGGTTCAAGTCCATTTTTCGCAGCCATTTTACTGGATAGTAGCTCAGTGGCAGTAGCGGCGCACTGTTAATGCGTAGGTCGTAGGTTCGATCCCTACCTATCCAGCCAATTTGTAGGTTTAATCGGCGGGCAATTAATAGGCTCGCTCATTCGGGTTTCCCCAAACTTTGAGTGGCAATGGGGTAATAGTTTAAACTTACTAAACTTTTATGGTGTCGTCCCCATAGCGGCGATTGGTTCCGGCTTTTAACCGGAAATATAAACATCGTGGGTTCGAGTCCCACCGACACCACCAATTTTTAAACATGGTGCTCTGGCAGAGCGGTTAATGCAGCGGACTTTTAATCCGTATAAGGTGGGTTCGACTCCCACGGGCACCACCATTTTATAGCAGAGACAAGCCAAGGGACGCTAACTGCGCTCATAACGCAGCCGAAAGGTATGATGTGTTCGATTCACATCTCTGCTTCCATTTTCGTATTCGTGTTTCGGACCAAAAGAAGATAGAGTGACATACGACTCTTTCAATTGGAAAAATCAGAGCACCCAATTTTTATCAGTGTGTGGTGCCAAAGGCTGGCGATTCCGCTTGGAACGGAAATTATGCAGGTTCGAGTCCTGTCACACTGACCATTTATGCTTGTGTAGCTCAACTGGATAGAGCAACAGATTACGAATCTGTAGGTTGAAGGTTCGAATCCTTCCATAAGCACCATTTTTGGCCCTATAGAATAATGGTTGAGTTCGCTTGCCTTTCAAGCAAGAGAGCCGGGATCGTGACCCGGTGGGGCTACCAATTTTGCAAACAGTAATCCTATACAATACATGTTAGTAAGGGATATGACTGAGGATATATAAGCGGGCGGCTGCGAAGTTGCATTAGAACGCGAATATATTCTTTAACTTTTACGGCGATATCGTCTATGTTTGGAAAGGACAGGATGTTTTCAACATCAAAAGCTCGGTTCGACTCCCGAGTATCGCCACCAATTTCTTCTGTGTTTATGCAGACCGTTACAGCCTCGCCGACTAAGGTAAGCTCCATGTTGCTACGAAACTGGGCAATCATATATTTAAAAGGTTGCGTTCCTTTAGGGGGTTTAAGAGTGTAACGCATACAAGTGCATTTATCTTCTGGAAAGCTCCGGAAGACTTGTATGGCAGAAGGAACCAATTTACTACACACGGACAAGGCTTTGGCCCGAAGTTCAAGTGTATGACAAGTCAAACTTGAACGTTAAACAGGGATGGGTAGCGCGTGGTGATGTAGTAATTAATTTTGAGCGGCAGCGTGGAAGGACATGCAGCCTTGAGAAGTTCTATTACGCACAGTATAGTGTACATAAAGCTGTGCCTCTGAAACGAAGCGATGACTACCTAATAGATCGGGTCAGATTCAATGTCATCAATAGGTATCAAGCCCTATCCGACTCAAATTAATTTTGAATAGCAGCTCGGAGTGTAGAAGATTGTTTCCATCTTCGGTACGAGCATGGGGTCTAACCGTCAGCGGAAAAACAAGGAAGTAACGAAAAGCCTCTGGGTTCATAACAATAGGTTTATTGGGAAACATTAAACTTGTTGGAATCTATGCGCAACTAAGAAACTCGCTATAGTGTAGTCATATAAAGCAAAGCTACACCTATTCAAAAATTTTTGATGAGGAGGTTGGCCTAGAGGCAGCAATCCTATAATGAGTAGAGTCCGTACTCCATGCAAGTAAAAGTGCAGCGATGAATTCTTGAATTCTGCATTTCCCATTACCAACTATAATGGTTTTGCTCGGAGGCAATTCAGACGATTGAACCGATAAGAACTAGGGAATTGACCTTAGCTCGGTGCCGAAAATGTAAGCGCAAATATAGTTGTTATATATTTGGCCGCGAAACGGTGACAGCTCTTTTGGCGTAAAAGCACACTCTTCAAATAACTCATGCCTCCACAGGGAGGAAAGTTGGTAGATGGCACGGGAAACCGCCAACCATCTCGCCTATCATGAGTATAATTTTAACATACACAGTAGTCCTATTGATTTATATCAATGACAATAATGGCTGCGTCAATTTTAGTCTGATCAGACAAAACAGGACCGAAAGGATATTTAAATGCACGTTGAAATAACTTCCTGCAACGGGCTTCAATTTTAGGGGTGGTAGCTTAATGGTGAAGCAACAGCTTGTCACGCTGTAGACTGCGAGTTCGAATCTCGTCCATCCCGCCATTTTACAGAGGGTAAAGGGTACTGCCACCGGACATACGCGGTGGGTTCACGTAGCCTAATACGCACACATGACCAAACACCCTTTCATATTTTTCTACGTTAGGTAACCGCCCTTCAGTGAGGCTAGCCGAGTGCCGGTGATTGCAAGCCTAGTAGGGGGTAAGAGCGCACCTCCTTACCCAATTATTTTGATTCCGATTAATTACCGGAGTTAAACGTCCGATACGTTAAAGTCGAATAGCAAAGAGGTGCAGTTGACACAGGAACCTCTCGTGGTGCGAACCCATCGGTTGGACGTTAATTATTTTGATTATAAAAAATACGAGGTGTATATTTACGATATATTATATGCTATATATATTATATATGACTATATCACCAATACAATCATCGGCTGGAGCAAATAGTTCTCCAGTAAACATTCAAACTGCGGCTAAGATATATAGCAAAAATAGTCCAATATCTATGAGCACAAGTGCTGCTGGATTTTTTGCCGGTGCCGATGTTGATGTTGTATATGATCTCAAAAAAGCTTTGATGGCTGCAATAGATTGCGGCGATTTTGACAAAGCTATTCATATTTTAAAGTGCCTAAAAGAAATAGGCTTTAATAAGATTGGTTGATTGCCTGATTGTGTAATGGCAGCACAGACGACTTTGACTCGTCTAGTCATGGTTCGAATCCATGTCGGGCAGCCACTATAGAGTTGACGGGACTAAAGCAAAAATACTAGTTAAGCTGAGAAATCTCCGATACTCTCCTTTTACGGTCTTCTAGTCTTCGGGGTTAAGGCACTGCATCGACATTGCAGATTGGGTGGGTTCGAGTCCCACGGCGACCACCAAAATATTTTGAAAAAACTTGATAAAAATCAAGACGATGAACTACTTATATGTATGAAGTATGATAAATATAAATCTATTGATTGGAAATCGGTTCAACAAAAATACGATTCTGGGGTTCGGTGGAAAGACCTTGGATATTCCAGAACGTGCTTAACTTGGGCGGTAAAAAATAAACTGTTGAGTTGTAGAACCAAGGGAGAAAGTATTAGTCTCCAATATAAACTTGGAAATGTTGATTTGTCTCCGTGGAGAACAGAAAAGCATAGACAGAAAATGTCAAAAATAGGGGGTTTGAGAGAAAACTCCGGAAGATGTAGATCAATCGCCCATTTATCTCCGATTGCTGGAGAAGTCAAGTTGCATGGAACGTGGGAAAAAATGTTTGCGGTCTGGCTTGATGAAAACAAAATCCCTTGGGTCAGAAACAAAAAATCTTTTCCGTATTACTTTGGTGGAAAATCAAGAAAATACTATCCGGATTTTTATCTAACAGAAAAAAATCAATATGTTGAGGTAAAAGGATATGAAACAGACAAGGATAGAGCAAAATGGGCACAGTTTAATGAACCGTTACTCATCCTAAAAAGAAAGGACTTATCAAGTCCTCCATATAACTTTTGGTCATGTAGCTCAGTGGCTAGAGCCTCCGGTTGATAACCGGGAGAAGACGGGTCGGAACCGTCCTTGACCACCATTTTATATGGGCGATTAGCACAGTGGCTAATGCACTTCGTTTACATCGAAGCTATCGGGGGTTCGAGTCCCTCATCGCCCACCAATTTGAAGAAGTAGCTCAGAGAAAGAGCGCCGGTGTTTCAACGTCTGTGAGGTCGGTGGTTCAAGTCCACCCTTCTTCGATATTTTACGGGAGGGCATGTACTAAGAATAGCGACGAACACTTGCAATGTTTGTGTTGTGGGTTTGATTCCCATCCTTTCCACCAATTTTCTTCACCCGAGACCGCCTCTCTCATATAAAAATGATGACGCACTCAATTTGAATATACAAATGATGACATATGACGATATGTCTAGGGTGTATGTTTTATATGCGACTTCTAATTACGGCAGATTTGCCATAATTAAACAAATGAAAAAGCATCAATAACACTTGACATTTAATAAAAATAATTTAGAGTATTGATAGTTAAATATTTTATGGGCTAGTATCTCAGTTGGTAGAGAAGCTGCTTTGCAAGCAGAAGGTCGCAGGTTCGATCCCTGTCTGGTCCACCATTTTAGGTAGATGCCCGTTTAATGAAAATAATCGCCCAATATGTCTAGGGCTGATTATTACGGCGCGGAAATTGACAAATACACCGAATATCTACTCATTTTACACCGGGTTAGCACAGTGGCTAATGCACTTCGTTTACATCGAAGCTATCAGGGGTTCGAGTCCCTTACCCGGTACCATTTCGCATATGAGGGAAGCCCCTTAGTGGTGACGACATACTTTATCACGTCAAATTTTTATTGTTGACAAACCCAAATTTATGCATATTGTGATGATTGAAATGAGATGCAATACCGCAAATCATTTCATACACACACATGAAAGATACAAACACACAAAAGACAGGCAAGAGTGGTTACGAAATTCGTTTAGAAGTGCTTCAACGAGCACTTGATATGGCCGAAGGTAGTTGGCATATGTCAAACGAAGCCTCTAGAATGGAAGCTGAGTCCAAAATTAAACTTGGATTGGTTGCAACTCCGGTTCCTGCACCAGATACTAGAGTCGAGGATGGTTTAAAAATCGCTGAGAAACTATACAAGTTTATCGAATCTAAGTAAAGAACACGTATAAACGTTCATCATTGACCCGTGTGTAAAAACACGGGTCTTTTTATTATAAAAATTACACATTAGGTATGTCACCAATATGATACAAACCAAATTCATTTTTTGTGTATAAATGAGCCGTCGATTTATAGTTATAGGATGTTCGAGTAAATCAACATTAGAAAACCATATGAGTAAAAAAATCAATACTATTCAAGACCTAGCCGCACGTTTGTCGGTGGTCGAAGCAAAGTTAAACACGCTTTCTGGATTTGAGTCCATTGGCGTCGATGCTACAAGCATCCAAGAATTAAACATTCGTTTGTCTATCGTTGAAAATGCGGTAGATACACTAATTGAAAAACCAGCTGTTGATGCAGTTTCTGAATTGGTTGCTGCTCCAGCGTATCAATCTCCAGTTTCAATTGCCGAAGTTGTTGCACTAAGCCCATCTGCCGAAGTTCCAGCCGCTGCCGCCATCGTAACTGATGTTGTGGTTGCTCAAGCAGCCGCAGAAGCTCCAGCCCCAGAAGTTGCCGACGTGGTAACTGCTGCAATCGCTGCAATCGTAAATGCTCCCGCTGATGTTGTCGTTGATCCAGTAGCTCTGGTAGATGCTATCACAGACGCTGTTTCTGGGACAGCGACAATCGCCGATCCGGCATTTGCTCAAGCAGCCGCTGATATCGTTGCTCAAATTATTGAAACCGCAACAGGTGAAGCTCCAACAGCAGCCGTTGTTGACCAAATCACTGACGCAGTTACCGCATGTCCGGTTGAATCCGCAATCTCCGAAGTTATTTTTGCAGATGCTGCTCCAGCCGCTGTAGTTGAAACTATCATCAACGAAATCGTTGCTGAAAGTCCAAGTGCAGAAGTTCCAGCCGCTGCTGAAATCGTAAACGCCGTAGTTGAGTCTGTTGTTTCTGCCGAAGCAGAAACACAACCAGACGTTGCTGCCGCTGTTGCTGCTGCCGTTGCCGCCGTTGTTAACGCGGAACCAGAAGTTGTGCAAGATGCTGATGCAATCACATCTGCAATCACCGCCGCTGTTGCTGAAATCGCACCGTCGGAATCTGCCGCCGTTCAACTTCAAATTTCAGAAGCCGTTGCAGAAGTTGTTGCTGCCGCTACCGGTGTAACTGAAATTTCTGACGAAGTACAAGCTCAAGTTGATGGAGCCGTTGCCTCTGATCCAGAATTGGACGCTATCGCTGAACGTTTGGAAAAAGTAGAAGAGAAAGTTGGTGCATTGGGAAAATAACAGCCAGCGTAGGACAAAAGTTAGATAGTGTTCGACGCTGGATACTAAATTTATTCTAATCTAACACGAAGGCTCCAGAAATGGAGCCTTTTTTATTGACATAGTATGATACTTATTTATTGTAAGAGCAGATTGACAAATTTTTAGATTTTTTCGGCGTGTAGCCTAGAGGCCAGGCACCTGTTTTGGGAACAGGACCACGTGTGTTCGATCCACATCGCGCCGACCAATTTATGGCGATATTAGTGTAATGGTTTAGCACAGAATCCTGTGAAGATTCGAGAGACGGGGTTCAATTCCCCCATATCGCCCCAATTTATATAGGATGTTCGTATAACGGTATTACTGCGCTCTCCAAAAGCGTTTATGCAGGTTCGATTCCTGCACATCCTGCCATTTATGCTGATGTAGTCTAAAGAATAGGCACCAGTTTCCTAAACTGTATCATATAGGTTTGAGTCCTATCATTAGCACCAATTTTACGTCGCTGTGCGCTCGAAATGGATAGAGCAGCCTCTGCAAAAGGCATTTATGTGGGTTCGACTCCCATCTGCGACTCCACTTTATGGAGAATACCGTGGGGGGTTTCCACGAACAACTTGGAAAGTTGTGGTGCGCCTAAAAACGCAATAGCTCGACTCTATTATTCTCCGCCATTTTTTTGGAAGATTAAACAACAAGGCGTTGTAACTGTTTGCTAAACAGATTGTCTGGTGTAAAAGCCGGATGAGTTTCGAGTACTCAGTCTTCCGCCATTTTCTATAGTGACAAAAGGGGCGGCAGACTCTGAATCTGTTGTTTGAAGCGTTGGGGTTGCTCCTAACTTAGTAAACGGCAATAATGGTGGTTTAACCTAGCCACGTAACATGCTAAAGTGAGATAGCTGTGGGACAGCTTGACTATAGGAAAATTTTTAATATGTATTCTGTAATATAATTCAATTTGCTTTATACATATGTTTATATAGAGGGGTGCTAGAGCGGCTGATCAGGATAGTCTTGAAAACTATTAAGGCGTAAAAACCTTCGTGGGTTCGAATCCCACCCCCTCTGCCATTTTGATAAGTTATGGTGTAATGTTAGCACGCATTCGGCGGCGAGTGAAGGAAGGCTCGATCCCTTCTAACTTGTCAATTTATGCCGCATAAACATAAATGGTGATGTACAAGTTTCGTAAACTTGAAAACCGAGTTCGATTCTCGGATGCTGCTCCATCTTATAAAAAGGTTATAATATATGTTATAATATAACTATAATATATTTATTGGTACTATGGATACCAATATTATATTAGTACAAGATAAGTCGTTTAATCAAGCCAATTCATATAATCCTGACACACCTGATAACAAGTGTGATCATTTGTCTGTGTTGTGCTTTAGTGGCAAAAGAGATGTAGTTGTTGAAAACTGCGTTATCGACGGTCAAAGTGCAAGATGGGGCAGCAAAGCCTCAAATGGATTTAATCATACCTACAATAATTGCATATTCAAAAATGCAACTGCTCGTTCGTTTGATATGGTTCGCGGCGGCAACATAACATTTAACAACTGTCGTTTTGAAAATGATGGCAGTCGTAAAAAAATAACATCACCATATGCTATCGCCGAACAATGCGATATTGGCATGAAGGGTGGTATTCGCGATGTTACATTTAACGATTGTGTGTTGAATGATATTCTTATCGGCGATTATAGCATATATGATCAAGCTGATAGACCAAAGGCTCGTAGATTTACATTTAATAATTGTAAGAATCTTGACGGCGGTGCAATTATCATTCGTGGCAAATATTTTGAAAAAGACAGTCTTGTGCTAAATAACACAAAAGCCAAAGTATGGATTTGGCCAGAACTATTAACCAAACTATATTGGGCATATAACCGTAAGTTTGGCGATACTAGAAAGTTTGACGGCTGGAACGTCATAACAGACGAAGAAAAATTATAATAACTCAAACCCAACTTTAATCGGTTGGGTTTTTTGTTGTTTCTGCATATATTTATAAGCATATGACAAAATCAGAACTTAAAGCACTAATCAAAGAGGTTGTACAAGAAACAAAAGCAATGAATCAAGATTGGTTTGCCGAAGATGTGCAACTCAATCCAGAGAAGCAAGAACAAATGACAACCACTCAATTGAATGGCTTGAATCAAAAATCGGCCAAGATGCTTGAAATCATGAAGTCTGAAAACGTTAAGCTAGAGCCTTGGATGATTGACTTGATTAGCCAAGCATATCATAACATTGATGCGGTTGCTAACAAACTGATGTTTGGTGATAAGAGCCAATAAAATGGCACAAATCAAATGTTATATCGCTCAATCTTTATATCAGATATTCATCTTGGCTCAAAAAACAGTAAAGCCAAACAAGTAGATGAATTTTTAAAAAACAATACATCTACAAACTTGTATTTGGTCGGTGACATTATCGACGGTTGGAAATTTCAAAAGAACCGTTCTAAATGGAAGAAAAGTCATTCCGAAGTAGTTCGTAGAATATTAAAGATTGCTAATGGTGAAACGAATGTGGTTTATATACCCGGCAATCATGATGAATTTGTAAGAATGATTATACCATATCAAATGGATTTTGGTAATATCAAAATACATAACGATATAGAACATATAGGTGCCGACGGTAAAAAGTACCTCGTAGTACATGGAGATTTGTTTGATGGTATTACTAGACTTGCTCCATGGTTGAGTTTTCTTGGAGACAAGGGATACGACCTCATTATCTCAATGAACGCAAAATATAATTGGATACGCCATAAGTTTGGTTTTGGCTATTGGAGTTTTTCAAAATATCTAAAACATAGAGTAAAGAAAGCGGTAGATTTTATTTTTAAGTTTGAAATCAATATCTCAAATCATTGCAAACGCAAAAAATACGATGGTGTTATTTGCGGACATATTCATCATGCCGAAATAAAAGAAATTGACGGCGTGAAATATATGAATTGCGGAGATTGGGTAGAGTCTATGACTGCACTTGTCGAGCATCTTGACGGCAGTTGGGAAATAATACATTATACTCGCCACGATGAAGAATAAAATCTTGATTATATCTGACAATATGCCAGACCAAATAAATGGCGTGGTTACGACATTTAAAAATGTATCAAAGATTGGGGAAAAGAATGGATATGACATTCGTGTTCTCGATCCATCATATTTTCGTCACTTCTCAATGCCTAAATATCCAGAAGTAAAAATCAGTATACCATTCGGCGTGGCTAATATGATAGAAGAAACAGAACCGGATTATATTCATATTGCTACAGAAGGTCCGCTCGGTCTTGCGGCTAGAATACATTGTGACAGAAAAGGATATAAGTATAACACTTCATATCATACAAAATTTCCCGAGTTCTTAAAGAAGATATATCGTATACCCGAATTTATTACATATATGTATGTTCGTTGGTTTCATAAACATTCTGGAAAGGTTCTTACTACCACAAAATCTATGGTGAATGAATTGAAGCAACACAATTTTACCGCCGAAGTTATTCCTTGGACTCGTGGCGTTGATAGAAACTCATTAAAGCCGAGAGTTGAAAGATTTAGAAACATAAAGCCTGTGGTTTTATATGTGGGCAGAGTATCAAAAGAAAAAGGATTAGATGATTTGTGCAAATATCAACACCTGTATTGCATTGATATTGTTGGCGACGGTCCATATAAAGAAGAACTTGCTGCAAAATATCCAAACGTTAGATTTCTAGGATATAAAACAGGTAAAGATTTAGCAGACTGTTATGCACAAGCGGATGTATTTTGCTTTCCTAGTAAAGCAGACACTTTTGGCATTGTAATAATAGAAGCAATGAGCATAGGAACGCCGGTTGCGGCATATCCTGTATCTGGTCCTATTGACATTGTTGAAGAAGGACTAACAGGATTTTTATCAAACGATTTGCGTGAAGCTATTGATAAATGTTTAACTCTTAATAATGAAAAGGTTAAACAAGCAAGTGCCGTTTGGTCTTGGGAAGAGTGTTGGAACATATTTCAAAAGAATTTAGTAAAAAAGATTTGACTTTAGATAAAATTCCTTCACTCTCTTACTCAAGAAAAGGGTGTGGTGAATCTACCACACGGTGGGACGGCTTGTTTTCCACCGAAGGACGCGAACCGAAATATGCGCCTTCCTAGTTCTTTATATTTTCCTCTTGTAGCTCAATTGGTTAGAGCGGGTGCTTTATAGGCGCAGGGTTGTGGGTTCAAGTCCTACCAGGAGGACCATTTGTTTGTTCAGTTCAAGATTATGTCGTGAAAGCATTTCAAAAACCCATTTAGAAATGTGAGTAATTTAGCGAGACGCAGGGTAGAATGAAATAATGGAAATGCATTCTACTATCAGACATTGCGACAACCCCCAAGTTAGAAGGTTGAATAAACAAAATTATTTTAGATAGCAATGATTGTTGCTTCATAGCAATAGTAGGTTTGGGTCCAACCAAATTGAAATGCCGTGAATGCAACAATATCGGCTTTTACGGTAGTGTGGCTCGATTGGTTAAGGCAGCATCCTCATAAGGTGTTTTATATGGGTTCGAATCCCATCACTACCTCCATTTTATGCCGGTAAATCATAGGTAGCGATGAACTACATTGGTAATGTAGGAAGCAGGGCGCAAATCCCTGTACTGGCTCCAATTTATATGAAAATTCCGCATAAGAATCGTCGCATTTTGCAAAAACCAAAAAGAAGTAGAGGTTATTGTTTTGGTTGTGATGCCAACTGGATAATTCCCAATATAAAATGTTCTGTGTGTGGTCGTATTGGAGAGGGTAGAAGAAAGTTCAAGAAACATGCTCCTACAATCGAAGAATTTGATTAGTTGTTAGTTTCTATTTTGGTCGCGTGGCGGAACTGGCTATACGCGCATGTTTGAGGTGCATGTTCCGAAAGGATTGTGGGTTCAACTCCCACCGCGACCACCAATTTTTATGACAACAGCAATAATACTATGGGCGCTGTTGACGTTGTTAGTAGCGACTGAAACAGACAACCAACCCCGTGAATAACGGGCCACTTTTGGCTCATATATATAATATATATCATATACTATGGCTAAGAAAATCAAAGTAAATGTAGCGGATATATCAAACAGCTCTTTGTTTGCAGGAGTTCCGGCAAAAGTATTAAAGAATGTACCAAAGATTTGTACAATGAAAGAATACTCGGCTGGCTCAACAATAATAAACGAAGGTGAAAAAGGAGATTTTATGTTTGTTATAGTAGATGGTCAAGTGGATGTACTAAAAGGACCAAAGAAGATGAAACTAGCAACTCTTGGTAAAGGAGTATTTCTAGGAGAAGGTGCCCTTGTTAGCAAAGCACCAAGAAACGCAAGCATTGTTGCAAAAGATAATGTTAAACTTGCTGTATTCGACCAAGCGGGATTTGATAAACTTTCAGTTATGCATCCATGTATTCCAGTTACTATGATGAACGTTCATAATGAGCGTTGCAAAGATACTGTGCGTAAAATGAATGTAGCAAAGTCAAAAGAATTTATATTGATGGCGGGTGTTGGACTATTACTTTTTATACAAAACTCACATAGTATATTGCCAGAAAATCTACACCCTATAGCGGACCAATTGGCTAGTTATATTCCAGCCCAATTGATGGCATTGGGTGGTCCCGCTGCTGCGGCAATGGGACTAAAGTTAAAGCAACTTGAAATGAGTAGTATTGTTTCTAAACTAGACAAGATTTAAAATATTTACATATATTTATTGAATATGATAACATCAGAAGACCAAACCGAACCGACAGCAGAACAGATCGCCGAAAATCGCACCGCCGCACTTAATGCCGAGCACCCAGCATCATGGGTCTGGGACGAAAGTGCTGTATCGTTCGTTCCTCCAATACCATTGCCTACCGACGGCAAACCCTATCTATGGGATGAGGCGACGAGATCCTTCATACCGTTTCCAGGATTTCCAACTGACTAATATATTCTTTCAAATAGTTATTGACATCTGTAGGAAATGTTCTATAGTCGTTGATAGTTATTTGATATAGAAAATTTTGGGCAGGTGATGTAATGGCAGCCATGCGAGTCTTAGAAGCTCGTGCCGCAAGGCGTGCAGGTTCGAGTCCTGTCCTGCCCACCAATTTTTTCCGGTGGTAAATACCTTGGTGTTCGTCGCACCATTTACTGGCTGATATACAATGACAAATACGTAGTTATTACTGATTGAAATTGCAAATGACTCCCGACACGCGGGCTTGATCGTAATGGGTCGGAGCTAGAGTCCTTGAGGTAGTAGCTTGATTGTATATCGAAGGGGAGCCTAGCTGCGGGGCCATGTCTGGAGATGACAAACTCAACACGCAGTCGGAAAAAACTTTTTTGCATTGAGAACCTTGGGGATGACTCACCTGCTGATGAACCTTGGTCGCAGAGACGCAGGTAACTCTGCCAATGCAAAATTACTTTATGGCCGCATGTTGGAATGGTAGACAATCTTGACTCAAAATCAAGTGCCCTTCGGGTGTGGGGGTTCAAGTCCCTCTGCGGCTACCAATTTTTATGAAAAAAATATCATCACTATTATTACTTGCTTCATTATTATTGAGCGGGTGTGTTTCTGCACCTCCTCGTGAAATCATTATTGAAAAAGTAATTATAGTACACGAATATCCTCCTACAATTTGGAATTTTGGAATTAGTCGTGACGGAGGATATTATCGCTATGGTCCTTGGAGAAATAAATAAATTTATGGAAACTGAAAATACTACTGCAAATACAAACTACGATTCTGAAAAATTCAAAAGACGTGACATTATGCGTAATGAATATCGTCGTATGAGAAATGAAATGAATCAAATCATTTCTAAAAAAGCCGACGAGATTGCTGCTCGTTGGATTGAAGAGTTGAAAGAAACTAAATAAT
>Ga0247722_10000485_pt1 | contig 24402 bp, 12 predicted proteins | sample MSEWelMarce3H_FC_FD_189094 | JGI IMG/M metagenome (GOLD analysis project Ga0247722, IMG submission 189094) | Subsurface sediment microbial communities from gas well in West Virginia, United States - MSEEL Well Study Marcellus 3H_FC | ecosystem: Environmental > Terrestrial > Deep subsurface >... | reverse complement strand
CTTAAATCAAGACTTATAAAAGGAAAGGTTTAAAAAGAAAAGAGGAGAGAATAATCTCTCCTCTTTTTAGATTTAATGTATCTAAAAAAATTAGATACCGCCTGTAGTGTTGGTGAATCTGTTTTGTGAAGATGGATATCTACTAACAGAGAATGTAAATCCAGTACCTGACTTAACGAGAGAAAGGTCACTAGCCATTCTGTTTAATTCCCATGCTGTAAATTGAACTTTTCTAACAAGGTTGTTAAATGAAAGTCCGGTAAATGAAGCAGCAATCATTTTTGTAGAAGCACCCATACCAGCAATAGCAGTGGTATAAGCAACACCAGCAGCAGCCATAATTGTGACAGCTGCTGTAAGGTCAGCTAATGGATCTGTGAGGTTGGTAAGAATTGTCGCACCAGCTCTAAGGTCAGTAGGATACTTAGCAGCACTGAAGAAGGATGTACCAGCTCCAGCAAGGTCGTTAGCAGTTAGAACACCAACGCCATTAAAAGAGTAACCAATACCAACAACAGTGTCCTTAAGTTCTTGGTAAGAGGTAAGGTTGTTGATGTAGTTAGAACCTGGGTGGTTTGTAGTTAAGATACCGGATCTTGAAAAACCTACACCAGCAAGGTTTGGATAGATATTCGATGGATAAAATGGCATAATTTATCTCCTAAACATTAATTAATTTCTTCGGAAAAAACGTCTTAAAAACAATTTTTTTGTTTTCAATTTTTTTATTCTATTCTTTATTAATTCATACCTTGTTTAAAATACAGGACTTAAAATCTTATAACAAGAAAATGAATAATAATAACTACTTTGTTATATGAAAAAGAAATTCCTTTTGAGATAAAAATATGTCTGGTTTTTACATAGTTCCACCTAGATTATTAGCAAGTTCATTAGATAGCTCAAATTTTGTAACAAGCATCAATGGTTACAAAGGTGATCTTTCTCTTGGTGTTGACACTACATTAAACTTAAATGTTTCTGGTGGAAAGTTTACATTTTCTGCTAAGAATGGTTTATATGTTTTAAAAACCGGAGATACAATAACTGCAAACATTCTTTTTAGACCTGCTGGATCTAACTATGGATTGGCTGTGGGTGCTGGTAATACTACACCTCCTGCCGGAGTGGCTGGTGCTTTATTCTTTAATACAGCTGAAGTAGCAATTAAGGTTCACGATGGTACTTCTTGGGGCACTATTCCTGGTGTTGGAATTACTCAAGCAGCAGCAGATGTTAGATACCTTAAATTAGATGGAACAAACACCCCAACAGCTGCTATTTCTATGGGATCACAATTCCTAAGAATAGCTAATTTGGCTCCTGTATCAGCTCCTGGTTTGGCTGGACAAATGTATTTCAACACTTCGCTCAAAAGAATTCAAGTATATGATGGGCTTGGATGGACTTATGCTGGCGGCGGTATTACATCCATTTCTGTTGGTATTGGTTTATCTACAAGTCAAAACCCAATTATTGATATAACCAGTATTTCAGTTGACCAAACATCTCAGCTCACTTGGACACTAGCTCAAACATTCACTACTGGTTTAATTGCTGGAATCGTAACATCTCCATTATATACAAGCTCTTCAACAATAGCTTTAAGACCAGCTACAAATTCTGTTGCTGGCATAATGTTCCAAAACAATTCTTCTCAATCTGTTATGGTGATAGATACATTAAATAACAGAGTGGGAATTGGTGTGACAAATCCAGCATATGATCTTGAAATAGCTGGTGAAATATCTGCCACAACAAAAAGCTTCCTAATTGATCACCCTACAAAACCCGGAATGAAGCTAAGATATGGTAGTTTAGAGGGACCAGAAAATGGAGTTTATGTTAGAGGAATGTTATCTGGCAAAAACACCATTGAATTACCTGAATATTGGACTAAATTAGTGGATTATGACTCAATAACAGTAAACCTCACTCCAATGTCTAGATTTGCCCAATTATATGTAGAAAAAATAGAAGATAATAGAGTGTTTGTTTCCGATGTTGCTATGAATCCTATTAAGTGTTTCTTTGTTGTATGGGCTGAAAGAATTGATATAGCCAAGTTACAAGTGGAGATCTAATAATGGGTTTATTTTATAATCCCAGTGTTGTATTAGATGGATTATTGCTTATGCTTGATCCTGCTAATGTTAAATCATATCCTGGATCTGGCAGCCTTACATATAATTTAATTAATTCTGCTTCTATTAATATGAACTCTGTGGCATATTCTTCGAGTTTTAGTGGTTGCTATTCTCTTTCTGGTTCTAATATATCTGGTGGGGATTTATTTAATTTAAGAAATAGTATCGATAATCTTTCATCGCTTACTATATCAATGTGGGTTAAGAAAAATAGATTTATAGCATCAACAGAGACCTTATTTGCCCTTGTTAAGAATAATGGTACCCACTCTGCACAAATTGCTTTTCTTTCTAATAATATTTACGGTGGTGGTAGATCAAATACAGATTCAAGTTTTCAAGGTGTACAATCAACTCAAATATTCAATATAAATAAGTTCTATCATATTACCCTCACTATTAATTTGATAAGCAAGCAAACTAGATTCTATGTTGATGGTGTTTTAATTCCAGTGACAGGAACAACAAATTATGCTACAACATTTTTTGGACCTGGTGGTGTTGGTTCTGCTACAAACAGAATTGGTGATGAAGTTAATGCTGGTGTAGCTCCTTTCCATGGCTTAATTTCTCAGGTATTGGTATATAATCGAGAGCTTAATCCAGATGAAATATTTAAGAATTACAATGCTACAAAAGGCAGATTTATTTCCAAAAACTTCATAACATCAGACAATTTAGTGGTGAGTAATGATGTCACTGATCCTTTGTCTTATCCTGGTACTGGCAACACTTGGTACAATGGTGTTGGTGTTACAAATCATAGCGCAATGACCAATGTTGTTTATAATTCTTCTGGTTATATGGATTATAATGGTACAGCTTACACTTATGCTGATATTGGCAACTTAAATGTTAGATTAGAAGGTCCTTATTCAATTAATGTATGGACTTATTGGAATGGATCAGGAACAGATATAATTGATATAGGGTCAGGTAATAATCTTCATCAATTAGGTTACTACCCCTTTAATGGTGGCTTATTAACTTTGTGGAAATTTGGGGGAACACAATTAGCTACCACTACAATGGACAATGGCAAATGGATGAATGTGGCTTATACTATTGACAATTATTATTTGAAACTATATAAAAATGGCCAATTAGTTTTTTCTAATACAGTGGCTGGTTTATCTGGTTTATGTGATCAGCTTTGGACAGGAACATTTGCTACCGGATATGATAACAAATATAATGGCAGAATAAGTAATTTCCAAGTATATAATAGAGTGCTATCGTCATCAGAAATACAAGAAAACTACACAAAAACAAAAGCAAGATATTATGATATTCCTGATATAACATTACCTGGATTGGCTGTTGCTTGTGATGCTGGGTATATTAATTCTTATCCTGGGTCTGGGAATTCTTGGTTTGATATATCTGGAAATGGAATCACTGGAACACTTACAAATGGCCCGTTTTTTGTTAATTCTTCTGATTCCCCATCTGTTCAATTTGATGCTACTAATGATTCAGTGACATTTGGTACATCTTCAGTTGTAAAACCCACCACTTTAAGTTTGGGCTGTATATTTAAGATCAACGCATCCCCAACAACACATATTATAGCAGGTAAACAAGGCACAGGAGGTGGATCAGTTTCTTATGCCTTAGTAATACAATCAGGTTCTTTAAGGTTTAGATTAGAAATAGGAGGAAATATTTATGATGCTTCTTATCCATTTGTTAATCAAAACACTTATATTTACGCTATGGGAACTGCTGATGGTAATACATTAAGATTGTATATTAATGGTGTGTTAGCAGGTTCAACAGCTTATTCAGGCTCTATTGTTTATTCTGATTCTTATCCTTTTCTTATGGGATATTATGCTGCTGCTTTTGCTTCTCCAATGAATGTAGGAGCCATGCAATTATATAACAGACCATTATCAGCTCAGGAAGTCTTAAGAAATTACAATGCTTATCGTGGAAGGTATGGATTATAATGGCACTTTCTATTGGTACAGGTATTGTTCAAGATGGATTAATTTGCCATTTAGATGCTGCTAATATAAGATCTTATCCTGGTTACTTCAATACTTGGTTTGATTTAAGTGAAACTAGAAATAACGTTACTCTTAGTGGTACAACATTCACCACATCAAATAGTGGATCAATTAATTTTGACGGAGTGGATAATTCAGCAGCTTTCGCATTAAATCCATCTGTTACAAATAAAATTACTATAAGTTTATGGATTAAGCCAAGCAATAATACTGGTATATCATGGATCCTGGGTAGAGAGGGAGCATACAGAATGCTTTACACATCTACTCTTTTTATTTGGGATTGCTCAACAGTTAATAATAGTTGGTATACATCCGGAACAAACTTAGTATCAAGTCCAATGTCGGTTTATGATAAATGGAGGCATATTGTTGGCACCTATGATGGATCTAATTTAAGATTATATATTGATGGAATTTTACATGTCACTGGTGCTAATATATCTGGAAACATAGCAACTGTTGGAATGAATTTAGGCTTAATGAAATCTTTTGTTGCTGGTCTTACATCCGGCAAAGGTTCAATTGGCCAAATTCAATTCTACAACAGAGCTTTATCAGCAACAGAAATCCTTCAAAATTACAATTCTACAAAACAAAGATATATTTATAACCAGCCAATAATAAATAATGGATTGATGGTGGGATTAGATTTTTCAGATCCTCTCACATACACAGGCATAGGTAATACAGTATTTGATTTATCTGTTAATACATATAGAGGAACATTAACCAACGGACCTAAATTCACAAATGATAAAAATGGTGGAATTATATTTGATGGTGTGGATGACAGAATAGATTTTAGTTCAAATTTATCTAACATAGTATATAATAATTTTTCATTTGAATTTGTTGCTAAACCTAATGCTACAATTACAGCATCAGCAGAAAGTACATCTGGAACTGCTGGGGCTAGTGGAAAAAGATATATAATTGAACCTACTAATGAAGGCAGTAATGGTGGTTTTGGTATAGCTCTTGGTACAAACGCCATAGAATGTATTGAGCATGGTGGAAGTTATTTACCAGTGTTATTGTCTCATTCAGCTAATTTGTCAGATATAAATCATTATTGTGTTGTTGTTAATGATAAAAAATCTAGGCTTTATATAAATGGTGTTTTAATTAAAGAAGGTTTACAATCACCAAGGCCATTTTCTGTAATAAGAAACACAGCTTCATTAGGACAAATGTATTATGGTAATTTTTCTGGCACTATATATGAATTTAATTCTTATAGTAGGGTATTAAGTGCTAACGAGATTAGATCTATCTTTGAACAAAATAGAGGCAAATATGGAATTAAGAATGACAGAGATAAATCTGGTTCAATTTTAGATTTAGATTTTGGCAATAGAGCTTGTTATCCGGGAACAGGAAATACAATATATGATCAAAGTGGTGTGGGTATAACAGGTAATTCAAACAATGGTGCTGTTTTTTCATATGAGAATAAAGGCTATTTTTTATTTGATGGATACAACAACATTAATTTAGATTCATCAGGTACAGGTATTACATTTACCAACACCAGTGATTACAATATTTCTTCTTGGATTTATGTTAATTCCACTCAGGTTAGATCCAATCCATCTATAATAGAAAAATACAATGCAATTGGCGGGTTTCCAATTGCTGTTAGATGGTTTGGGCAACAAGTGTCTTCATCAATATATGATGGTTCAAACTTTGCTTCTGTAGGTGCCACTGTATCTACAAACACTTGGAATCATATATCTTTTAATCATAATTTGTCTAAAAAAATATTACGAATGTTTGTTAACGGTAAGTTGGTTGCTACTACTGATTACACAACATTAAACAATATTTCTTCTAACTCGCCTACAAGATTAGGTTATAGAGGATTTGATTCTAATACATATTTTGCTGGCAGAATAGCAGATGTTAAGATTTACAATAAAATATTAACTCCCACAGAAATCAACAATTATTATTTATCGACAAAAGATAGATTTTTTTCAGACAGAGAAGATATTAGAGATGGTTTAATTTTAGAACTTGATGCTAATAATTATGATTCTTATCCTGGGGGCAACACTTGGTTTGATACATCTGGATCAGGCACCACAGCTAGAATGGTGGGTAACAATTATTATATAAGAGATAGAGTTAATAATTCATTCTCTTTAAATGGATCAGATGCTTATTTCACCTCAGGAATAGTGCCAAATATAGATGCTTATCAATTACCAGTCACTTATTTTGGCTGGTTTAAAATGAATAATATTAGTGGGAATCAATCTGTTTTTGGTTATTTTTTTAATACATCAGCCATTTACAATTATTTAAGAATGGATGCTGGTACATTTAGATTTTTCCTTTCAATTGATGGTGTTTTGTATCCTGGAATTAACTCAGGTCAGTATCAATATTTTGATTTTAGTACACCCTTTGTTGCTAACACTTGGTATAACTTTGCGATTGTTATTGGCGGAACTTTGACAGCTCCGACATTAACATTTTACATTAATAATAAATCACAAATATTTAGTCCTGTTAATTTAAAAAGCTCAGTTACAGCTAATTTAGATTTTAGGATTGGAGCGAATCAGCAAACACCACAATTCTTAAGTGGTTTTATCTCCCAATTCAGAGTGTATAACAGGGCTTTAACATCCGGTGAAGTTAATACATTGTTTCAAAATACAAGATCGAGGTATGGAATATAATGGCTCTATCATATGGATCTTCAATTGTAAGAGATGGATTATTTCTACATTATGATTTTGCCAATATTAAAACATATTCTGGCACTGGTAACACAATATATGATTTATCTGGTAACAATAAAAATGCTACAAAAGGACAATATAGATTCTTCACTAATCAATCAGGTGGAGAATTGGTTGGGCAAGGAATATCTGGATCTGATCCATTAAGTATTTCTGGAATATTTGGCAATTATTACACTTCAGATCTGACAGCAAGTATGTGGGTTAAATTTCAAAGATGCACAGAACAAGACATAATGCGTCAATATGTTAGTGTTTCTCTTGGATGGTTGGTTACTGTAAATGCTAATAATCAAATATATCTTAACGGCAGAGATGGAGTAAGTGATTATTTTGTTTCTACTCCTTCAACCACTAAAATCAAACAGGGAATTGTCTATAATATTGTATTCACCAAATCAGGAAATTTATGGAAATTGTTTATTAATGGTGAAGAAGAAATATCTAATTTTTTAGGTGTATCTACAAATATAAATTCCAATGCTAGTTTAATGGTAGGAACAGGTAACGGCTTTCCTCATAGCTTGTTTGATTTTAAGATGTATTCAAGAGCCTTATCATCCCAAGAGGTAGAGCAAAATTACAATGCGACAAAGGGTAGATTTATCACAGAAATAGATAGTGATTTAATTATTGATCTAAATCCTAATGACACTAGATCTTATTCTGGTTCAGGTACATCATTTATAGATATATCAGCTAATTCAAATACAGCCTTAATGATAAATGGCCCTATCTTTGGTTCTGATGGATATACAAATTATTGGAAATTTGATGGTGTAAATGATTATGCCTCTGTTTCTGCCACCCCAACAGTTTTTAATTATAATAGAAATTCACTCACTATATCTTGTTGGACTTGGTTTGATTCCCTACCATCACCAATTTACAAAGGAAGCTTATTAAGTAAATGGACAGTAGGTGGTGGAAATAATAATGAATTTTTGTTCTTTTCTAATGGTACATCTTCCACTGACAACTACTATTCATTTTGGGTTGATTTAAATGATGGCGTTACTCCAGATAATAGTGTAAATACAGCAGTGAGCGGAACATCAAAAGTCAATTTAGGCTTTTGGAGATTAGTTACAGCCACTTTCAATAATGGTGTGATCAGAATGTTTATAGATGGGAATTTAGAAGGCACAACTACAAATTCCACCTATGCTAAAGTTAAATCTGATACATCTTCCACATTAGAAATAGCTCGTTGGTTTTCTAGTTTATATGGCGCTGGAAGAAGAGGCCAAATACAATTTTATAATAGAGCCCTTACATCCACAGAAATATTAAATCTATTTAATTCGCAAAGACAAAAATATAGATTGTTAAATCCATCTTATATGAAGAATTGTGTATTTAATTTTGATTTTGGTATTGAGGGAACATTTGATAATTCAGGCACCACTGTTAATGATTTAGCTAGATATAATCATGGCACTACATTTAACTCCCCCACCTATACATTTGAAAACAGAGGGGCTATGGTTTTTAATGGCACAAATCAAAGTATTTCAGTGCCAAATAATTCGGTGTTTAATTTTGCTTCTGGATTTTTTACAATTTCTGTTTGGGTTAATTTCTCAAATGTATCAGGGAAAAGATCCATTATTACAAATTATCAAGGTAGCGGTAATGGTTGGGCTTTACAATTATTTGGTGGAGTTATTGGTGCAAATCTTTCAGGAGATGGTTTTGATATTACGGGTACAACAGTAATACAGGCGAACACTTGGTATCACATTACAATAACAGGTAGACCAAATTCATATAAACTATTTATCAACTCACAAAGAGAAGGCAACATATTTACTGGGGCTGTGGCTTTATCTTCCACTGATACTTTAAGGATAGGTCAAATAGCTGGTGGTGATTTTCTTGCTGGCAGAATTGGAATGGTACAAATATTCAATTCCGAGATGAGCGAAAGTGATGTAAGAAGTCATTATAGTGAGACATTACCTAGATTCACCATTTCTGAAAAACCTGTAAGAGGATTAATATTTGATGTTAATGTTTCTAATCCATTTTCTTACAATGGAGCTAGCAATGATACAGGAGCTAATTTATCCGATATATCTGGTAATGGATATGTTGGCACCTTAAGTAATGCCCCTTCTTATAATGTTCAAAATGGCATTAAATCTTTATCTTTTAATGGATCTAATAATTATATCAGTTATCCCACAGCTGGTTTACCTTATGGAGCATCAGCAAGAACAATTAGTGTTTGGTTAAATCCATCTTCATTGTCACAAGGATGGGCTATATCATATGGAAATGCCACTGGATCGCAAAGTAATTTTATTGGTATTTATGGTGGAGTTCTTAATTATGGTGGATTTTCAAATGATTTAGGTGGTCCAGTTCCATCTATAAACACTTGGTATCAGGTAGTAGGAGTTTATGATGGAACAACAGCCTATATGTATATTAATGGTTACTTGTATACTTCTGCTGCTAAAACTTGGAATACAGTACAGGTAAGTTTTCAATTAGGAAGACAAACTACTAACGGAGAATATTGGAATGGAAAAATTGGTGAAGCTCAAATCTACAACAGGGCATTATCAGCAACAGAAATAGTAGCTTTGTATAATTCAACAAAAGGGGCATATGGATTCTAATGGCAACCGCAGCAGGACCTAAAAGTGTAAATGATGGTTTAATTTATTTTATTGATCCAAGTAATGCTAAATCATATGCTGGTGTTGGCACTGTTATTTATGATTTATCTGGTAATGGAAAAACCAGCTACTTTACTAATGGAGCTCTTTATCAAAACTATTCAAAAGGTGTAGTTAATGTTGATGGAAATAATGATTATATTTCCACTCCTGTCTTTAATCTCACCAACCCTATAACTGTATCTGTATGGGTTAAAAATGTAATTAATGATTCCCCAGTATTTAGTGCTGGTGGGCCTGGTATTGGTTATGGAAATGGTGAAGCTCTTCTATATTATTCTGGAAAAAGTATTTATATACAAGGGGCCAATTCGGGTGGTAAATATTTTCAATTTCCTCAATTAAATTTAAATCAGTGGTCTAATCTAGTGATGACTCGTGATGTTGGAAATAATATGAGAGTATATCTAAATGGCGTAGGATCAACATCTAACCCACAATCTCATTCTAATATTATACAGATGAATCAGATAGGTAGATATTCTAGCTTCACAAACCAATATAATGTAAGAGGTTCAATTGGTGAAGTAAAGATATATAATCGTGCCCTTTCTGCTTCTGAAATTTCACAAAACTACAATGCCACAAAGAAGAAATTTAATCCAGAAGAAAATATCGTTAGAGATGGGCTTGTATTGAATTTAGATGCTGCTAATCCATCTTCTTATGTTGGAACTGGAAATACAATATCAAGTATTTCAGGAATTGGATATTCGGGAACATTAATAAACGGTCCAACTTTTTCAATTTTAAGTGGTGGCTCTTTTACGCTTGATGGAACAAATGATTATATATTTGCACCAATAGACACAAACTTATTTAGTACAGAAGCAACAATGATAATCTGGCTTAAAAATACTAATGCTACCCCACCTACTTCAGCTGGAACCGGATTTTTAGGATTTGGTCAAGGACAGGTAAACGACCATTATCCATGGACCAGCGGCGTTGCTTATTTATCTACATTTAGAAATGTAAGAGTTGAAGCAATCCCATTAAGTTCTACAATTAATCGTACTTTACCTCATATGGTAAGCGTAACAACTGATAGTACAAATTGGAGGCTGTATCAAAATGCCACTCTTCAACACACAACAGCATCATCTGGTCCAGTAGCATTGTCAAGATTTACTATAGGGTATTCAATTGATTCTTTTTTTTACCAAGGAGATGTTTATGCTTTTATGATCTACAACAGAGCCTTATCCGCAGCAGAAATAACTCAAAATTACAATGCTTTTAAAAACAGATTTGGTATATAAGGTATAAGAAATAATATGGCTCTAGGACATTCACCTCAAATTGTAACAAATGGATTAATTTTTTATGTTGATCCATCCAATTCTAGATCTTATTCTGGATTTGGTAATACAATTTATAATATGGTGAATTCTTCTATTGGAGGCACATTTGTTGGATACACCTCAAATCCAATTGATAATACATTCACTAGATCAATTATTTTTGATGGCAATGACTATATAAATATTCCAAGTGGTAATTTGATATATGGAACAGCGCCAAGAACAATGATAACTTGGTCAAAAATTTCCGCAAATGATGGTTCAACTCACGCTTCTTTCGCATATGGAAATCAAGTTTTAAATCAAGCATTTTTTGTTGGAGTTAATGGTTTAAATCCTTTTTGTGGTGCTTGGGGTAATGATTTGACAGCAGGGAACACCACCATAGCTTTAAACACTTGGTTCCATACTGCTTGTGTATTTGACGGAACAACTGCTTATTTATATGTGGCTGGTATATTAACTACATCTGCAACAAAATCTTGGAACACAACAAATGTTAATAGAGCTTATTTAGGTAGACAAGTTGACAATGGACAATATTGGAATGGCAATATTGGACAAGCTTCAATTTACAATAGAGCTTTATCTGCCTCTGAAATCTTACAGAATTATAATGCCACAAAGAAGAAATTTAATCCAGAAGAAAATATTGTTAGAGATGGATTGATTTTAAATATAGATCCAGCCAAAACAAATTCATATCCAGGTACAGGAAATACAATATATGATTTAAGTGGATCTGGAATTAATGGAACTCTAATAAACAGTCCATCATTTTCCGCTTTAAATGGTGGGCAAATCAATATGCCTGGTTCAAGTAAGTATATTGATTTTGGTCAGAATTTTAATTTTACTTCTGAAAATTTTAGTATTTCACAGTGGATATATCTAGATAGTTTTGTGACAATTAATAATGCTGGACAAGGACCAATTCCTTTTTTCAAAGGGGATTTTCAGCAAATGGGTTATTTTAGCCAGATAGCCTTAGATGGCACTTTAGTTTTCATTACAAATCAAGGTGGTGTTACTCAAGCTAGTACAATATCTGCCGGAACCCTTACTACATCTACTTGGTATAATTTATCTTATGTAAAAAGCGGATCATCTGTAAGGCTTTATCTAAATGGTATTGACAGAACAAGTGTGGTTGGGACACATATAAATCCTGGGAGTTCTAATCAAACATTTAAAATAAATTATTATAAAAGTGATTATCTTATTAGTGGTCAAATGAGGATATCTCAATTTCTTATTTACAACCGAGCTTTGTCAGCACAAGAAATATTACAAAATTACAATGCCACAAAGAATAGATTTATTAATGTTCTTCCTCCTGTTCGCAATAATTTAATATTAGAATACGATGCCACAATAGTAGCATCTTATCCAGGAACAGGCACTACTTGGTATGATATTTCTGGCAATAATTATAATGGAACCTTAACAAATGGCCCTGTGCTATCATCAACAGGTACATCATCAAGTATAGCATTTGATGGAACAAATGATTATGTAGATATTATTTATCCATCCAAATTATACACAGGATCTCCAATCACATTATCTTTATGGGCTAAGTGGATAACAACAGGCACCACAACAAGTACAATTCAAACATTAGTGGACAATAATTACCAAACAGCTTATATAGATGGACCAGGCTCAATTGGATTCTTCATTCAAGATAGACCAGATTTAGGTGGTGTTTTAGAATGGGGAGCTAAGCCGGGTATTGGAATAACCCGATGTACTAGCACTTTTGTTGTAGGAGATGGTAAGTGGCATTATATCACAGCTACAAATGATGGAGCTAATTCTGTATTATATATTGATGGCGCACAATCAGGATTAGCTCGTACTGCTGCTGGAATTGGAGATTCTCAACCATTTATAAACTTAGGTAGATGGAGATTTACCCAAACAAGATATTTAAATGGTAATATTGCTGATTTTAGAATCTACAACCGAGCTTTATCTGCCTATGAAGTGAAGCAAAATTTTGATTATTACAGAACAAGGTATGGAGTTTAATGGGAATAAATTATAATCCAAGAGGTGTTTCAGAAGGATTAATATATTACATTGATCCAAATAATGTTAAATCATATTCTGGCACTGGTAACACTATATACAATCTTGTTAATGCTTCTATTGGTGGTACATTTGTTGGCTCCACTGCTGCTCCAATTGACAGTACAAGCACCAGAACATTTTATATGGGTGGAAGTAATTATATTAATTGCCCTAATAATATACCTCTCACTAATAACTTCACTGTATCTGTTTGGTTTAAGTTAAATGCTTATAATACAGGATCAATTATAGGTAAATGGTATGCTGACAATTCTAATGCGCATAGATGTTGGATTATAAACTCTGATGTTTCAACAAGTTCTATGGCAGTTGTATTGTCATCAGATGGTACTTATGCAAACTCAACAATCAAAAGATATTTAGTACCTGTAAGTTTAAATGAGTATACTAATATTACATTCACATTTTCTACTGGAACTTTAACGGTTTATAAAAATGGAACTTTGGTTACTGTAACAAAAGTATTAGATGCTTCCTTTACCACAGTATATGACAATCCCACCAGGCCAATCCAAGTCGGTTATTTCTTTGATTTTAGCAGTTACTTTAATTTAGCTAATGTAGGTATCACTCAAATTTACAATAGGGTACTTTCGCCAACAGAAATTCTTCAAAATTATGATGCCATTGAAAAAAGATATTATCCAGAAGAAAATATTGTTAGAGATGGATTAATATTAAATTTAGATCCAGGTAATTCAAGATCATATGCTGGGGCTGGGAATACAATATATGATTTAGCAGGGACAGGTAATTCAGGTTTTTTAACAAATGGTCCTACTTTTTCTGCTGTTAATATAGGATCAATTATTTATGATGGAACAAATGATTTCATCACTGTGCCTTCAGTAACATCAATATCGGGAGACCTGTCTGTATTGATTTGGTTTAGGACATCTGGGCCAAATGTATCAGCTGCTCGCTTGATAGAATTTGATTATATAAATGGTTTTTGGTTAGGACAAGCAGCTACTGGCACTCCAAGTTCTAATTGGGGAGGAGGAATAAAAGAAGCTAATCCCCCGTATGGAATTTTTCTTCAATTTAGCGATAATGAATGGAATTTAATTTCATCAGTAAGAAGTTCTACAACCCATTTTTTATATAAAAACAATTTAGTTTCATCAACAAGTAATACTGTTTCAGGCACAGTTCTTTCGTCCACTGCCGGGATGTATATAGGTGCTGCTGATAATGTTGGAAGTGTACCTTTTAATGGAAGAATTGGACAAATCCTTATATACAACAGAGCCCTCACCCAACAAGAAATATTACAAAATTACAATGCCACAAAGAATAGATTTGTTAATGCTCTTCCTCCTGTAAGAGACAATTTGATATTAAACCTAGATGCTGGCAATTTAGCTTCTTATCCTGGTTCTGGCACTACTTGGTTTGATTTAAGTGGAAATAGTCTAAATGGTACTCTCACTAATGGCCCCACTTTTTCATTCTCAGATTCTTCATCAAGTATTGTTTTCGATAGATCTAATGACTATGTAACGATATCAGACAACTCGTTATTAAATAATTTTACTAATATGACATTGGAAGTTATTGTCAGATACACTACAACCAATAACCAAATATTTGCCCAAAAATGGAATTATACTCTTGGTTCTGATGGGTATACATTGGAAATTTTCAACTCTGTAATTGTTGCTGCTTGCTATTCAGCAGGTGCTAACTACCTTTCAGTTTCAACTTCAGGATATCCAATCAATAACACATATCATATAATTTTAACATTATCAGGTTCCACTCAAACTCTGTATATAAATGGAGTTTCTGTTGCTACAAACTCAAGTGGATCAGTTCCTAATATATCAGGTACTAATTTTACGATAGGAAGTAGATCAAATCTTGCAGGTTCATATTTTGGTGGAAATGTATACTTAACAAAATTCTACAACAGAGCTTTATCAGCAGCAGAAATCCTTCAAAACTTTAATTTTTACAGATCGAGGTATGGAATTTAATGGCTCTTGGACATTCACCCTCTGTTGTTATGGATGGATTAATTTTTCATTTAGATGCTGGAAATTCTAGATGTTATTCTGGGACTGGATTAACAGCTTTTGGGTTTGCTGGCGGAATAGATGGCACTTTAGTTAATGGTGTGGGTTTTAGTAGTGCTAATGCTGGATCATTTTTCTTTGATGGAACTAATGATTACATCAATATCCCAAGAAACAATTTAGTTTATGGGACAGGACCAAGTACTTTAACATCTTGGGCCAAACTTAACGTAAATACAAATGATGTTCAAATAATTGTAAGTTATGGAGCTCCTAGTGTTGCTAATATTTTGTTTTTATTCGTGAATGCCTTAAATACTGCTATCGGTGGTGGTGGAGCTCAAAATATACAAGCTGGCACGGTTTCTGTAAATTCTTGGTTTAATTTATGTAGTGTTTATGATGGCACTACTGCATATTTATATTTGAATGGATCTTTAATTTCTTCTGCTGCTAGATCTTGGAACATAACTAACGTAGGATATGATTGCTCCATAGGAAAGCAAATGAATCCTAATCAAGCTTATTTCAACGGAAATATCTCTGATGTTCGTTTATACAACAGAGCCCTTACACAGCAAGAAGTCCTCCAAAATTACAACGCTACAAAAGGCAGGTATGGATTATAATGGGAATTTCATATAACACCTCAATTGTAACAGATGGCCTTGTTTTTGCTCTTGATGCTGCTAATCCTAGATGTTATAGCGGATCTGGTATCACTGCTTATGGATTGATTGGATCAAATGGAACTCTTGTAAATGGAGTTGGATTTAGTAGTTTAAATAATGGCTCATTTTCCTTTGATGGAACAAATGATTATGTAGATTTTTCATCTTACACTCCAGATGCAAATACTGTCAGTATTTGGGTAAATTTTAAAAATTATGAAAATGGACCAATTGTCTATGTTGGTGATGATACATATAATTCAGCTTTATGGAGTTGGAGTTTTTTTATGGTTATGCCAATTTTTTACATTAGAGCAAATCCTGGTCCTTTTGCAAATTTTAATGAAACTCCACCTTTAAATACTTGGATCAATTACACTTTAGTAAGAAACAATGGATCAAATTTAAGTTTTACATATAAAAACGGAGTGTCTTTTGGTTCAACTACTGATTCAACAACAACAAATCTTTATCCAAATATGAGATTTGGTATTGCAGGTGGCCAAGCTGCAAATTTTAATTTAGGCCAAGTATTAATCTACAACCGAGCTTTATCACAACAAGAAATAATCCAAAATTACAATGCTACAAAAGGAAGATATATTTAATGGCTACAATTGCTGAACCTAATGTTGTTATTGATGGATTGGTGTTTAGCTTGGATGCTGCTAATTCAAGATGTTATAGCGGGTCTGGAATCACTTTTAATGGTCTTGTGAGCGTAGCTGGCGGCACTCTTGTAAATGGTGTTGGTTTTACATCTACAAATAATGGAAGTTTTGTATTTGATGGAACAAATGATTGGATTAATGTGCCTTCTAATCCTGTGTTTGCATTTAATAATTTTACAATGTCTGCATGGTTTAAATCTTCCGATAAATCTAGATACAATGATGTTATAAGTAGGTATAGCCTTGGTATTGTTACTGTTCTAATATATTCTGACATCACTACTGGAAGGTTTGTTTTTAGAGTTAGTGGCGATACGCTAACTGACACTTCTTCAGATATTGTGAATGGATTTTGGAACTATGTAACAGCCAGAAGATCATCTGGAAATTTAGAAGTGTTTATAAATGGCATCCGTAGCAATTTTATTGTGTCAACTTCGAATGGATTTATAGATGCCGATAGATGGAGAATTGGCACCACAAACGCTAGTGAAGATTTTGCTAATTGTTACATATCACAAGTACAATTCTACAACCGATCATTAACAGCCCAAGAAATTCTCCAAAACTACGATGCTACAAAATCTAGATATGGCTATTAAAAAGGATATAAAGCTATATTTCTCCAAATTAAACAATAGAATAATCCTTATTCCTTAAAGAGAAAAAAATGGCCAATTCCGATAAGAACATTCGCATTCAACCAAATAGAAATTCTGCATTATTTCCAAAGATAACATTTACAGGTCAAAGCAATAATCCAATCACCTTAAATGTTCTTGATGATAATTCCATTTCATTTGAAGGATCGTCTGGACAATTATTTGCTATTAATAATAATCTAAGTTCTGGTTATATATTTTCAGTAAACGATATATCTGGTCTACCATCATTTAGAATTAATGCTGATGGTACTGTGGGAATTGCTGAATATTATGGCAATGTTGGAATTGGTGTAACAAATCCACTCTACAAATTTCATGCTAGAGGAGATTCTTATTTCTCATCGATAGGAAATACAGCCCTTCTCCTAATCTCTGGTGCTGGTGGAACTATAATTGCATCTAATTCTGTTAATGTCACCCTAACAGACCCAGCTAGAAAAGGATTAGTAATTAGTGCTGCTACATCACAATCCGCTAACCTTTTAGAATGGTATGCTGATGGCGGTGCTGGATTAGGATACGGCTTAGCAGGAACTATAAGACCTACTGGACAACTTCATTTAGGTTCACCTGGATTAACTATGTCCAATGGTGGGTCTGCTCTTTTAGGCTTACAAGGACGTGGGTCTTCTGAAGGGTTAGTAATTAGGGGATATAACTCTAATCTCAGCAATCCCCTTTTCGAAGTTCAAGGTAATCCTGGAAATCAATTATTTGGTATTTATGGTGATGGTGGTGTCAATGCTCCAAGAATTAATGTCACAAATACAACAGGATCCACATCAACTTCTACTGGTGCTTTAATTGTATCTGGTGGTGTAGGCATAGGTGGATCTGTTCATATCGGAAGACAACTCACAGTAACGCAAACTACAAAATTAAATTCAAGCATTTTTAATAATCCACCCACTTCTTCTATTGGTGCTTCATTAATTCAATCAGGATATGGAGCTTTTGGATCTTATTGGACAGGATATCAGGTAGAAAATGGATATCTAATATATGGAAGACAAGTTAGTGGCGGATTCATAAATATTGAAGAGCCACTAACAGGAGCACTAGTTGGTGGTACAAGTAATGTTTTCGCTGAGGCTTTACAACACTTCAAATGGGGCAATGATAAATATGTAGTTCTAGCATCGACTGGCAATTCTGTATTATATTCAACATCATCAGTAGGAGCAGGTAGTTCTTGGTATTATGCCACTTTGCCAACATCAGCATCTTGGCAAAAATTAGAATATGGCAATAATAGATTTATTGCTATTGCCACAGGATCCACATCAGCATATTCACTTGATGGAATTAACTGGACATTATCTACATTGCCAGGAAGCTACACTTGGTCTGACATCAAACATGGTAATGGAGTTTTTGTTGCTGGTGCTGGTAATACTGTTGCTTATACCTATGATGGAATTGAATGGACAATAGCTTCTAATAATGTTAATTCAACATTTATAACATTTGGAAACGGACTTTTCTTCGCTAATTCTACCTCAAATACAGCATCATATTCAAGAGATGGAATTACTTGGACTAATACAACTCTTCCATCTGATACACATAGAGCATCAGGTTATGGCAATGGTGTTTTCATAAATGTAGGAAACAGCACTACTTCATATTTCTCTTATGACCTTATTAACTGGATTTCTGGTCCTGGTGGTACAGAAGGCGGTTCAACTCCAGCACCTTGGTATGTAAACAATTTATTCTATTTTAAATTAAATGATGGATTTAGCAAAGTTGTTACAGGCCCAACAGGTACATTAGATTTTAGCCCAAGATTTACTGGTGAAATCAATAATGTAAGAATAGGAGCAGTAACACCGGGAGCAGCAGAATTTACATCATTAGCAGCAGTAGGGCCTGTTAGATTTGTCTCTGGTGTAGCTTCAACAAATTACAAGAGTGGGTCTGTTGTTATTTCTGGTGGTGTAGGCATAGGGCAAACATTATTCACGTCACCTTCTTTTGCTAATTCTCTTTCTGGTGTTGTTTTAAATAATGGTGTTGTAACTACGGCAACCTGGGCTGGCTCAACAATTACTGGTTTGTATGGTGGTACTGGACATACCAATTATATAAAGGGTGACTTACTTGTTGGTGCAGGAAATACAATAATAAAGCTGCCATCTGGAAATGATTCATTTGTTTTAATTGCAAATTCATCACAAACTTCAGGTTTAGCTTGGACTGCTGCTTCAAGCATTGCTAGTACAACTATTGGAAATCCAAATGACGGATTATATTCAGATGGATTCTTTAACGCTTGGACAAATTCTACAACGATAGCAAATGCTTTTGATGATATAAACGAACTTTTATCTTTAATAGCCCCAGCTAGACCAGGGTATCTTACTGGTACAAGCTTGTCAGCTGGTTCTGTACCTACCTTTTATACTGTTGGAATATCAGCAGGACTCGGCACTGAATGGTATCAAGCTGGTTATGGAACAAATTCATCAATCACAAGATATTATATATCATCAACTCCAATTACACTAAACACTGCTAATACATCAAGTATATTTTCAGCAGGTAGTTTGACCACTTCAACTTATGGAACTATTAATTTCAAAAGATTTAATTCATCAAATCCAAGTGGTGCTAGTTATGGAACTATAGATTTATCCACTAATTACACTGTTGGATATACAAATAATAACTTAAAGCTTACAGCATTAGGCACTTATAATTCTATTTGGACTAAGGCTAATGCACAAATATTATCTTATTCTCAAACTACACCAGGGTATGAAGGCTATACTATTGCTCATACAGAGAATAATCAAGAAACTAGCATTTATGAAGTTTGGAGAGATCCTTGGACACAAGCTAATCCTAACCCAATCCATGCACAAGCAGCCACAGCGTCTACAAATGCACAAAATTTAAAATATTTATCAGGTATTGGATATTACACCACTGGCACAGGCTTCAGTGTTTACTTTAAAGGTGCTGCTGGTATATTCAGTAGTTGCTATAATACAACTCAAATTTATGCCATATCAGCCACTGGACTTGCCACTGCCACTGGAACAACTTCAAGCCCGTTATATTCTGGAGAATTAGATAAAACTGGCCCAAATCATGTAAGAGTAACCTTAAACTCTGCTAATGCTTCTTCTTTCAATAAATATTTGACAGTAACTTTGTATAAAGCTGGAGGTGGAACATCTAATTCTAATGCAATTATTAATAGATCAATTAATACTTACAGCACTACATCAACTACAACTTTTGATGGATTCCAAGATGAGGCTTTTAGATTGGTGATAGGTAGTGGTATTGCATTTACATCAACTATAGATATGGCTAATGGAAATGCACAAGTTAGATCTGGAACATTACAGTATCCTATTGCAGCTGATTATGACACAGAATATGGTGGTTCTCATTCATTTACAGGTGATCAAGAATACCAAAGATATTTTTACAAGACTTCAGCAAGTACAGGATCATTGACTTTTGGTGGCTTTACAGCATCAAATGTGGCTGCTTATGGCACAGGCAATTTGAATGTTTTAGCTTATTTAGAAGGCGATAATAAATGGTTTGATCTAGGTGTACAGCAGGGATCTAATGCAAATGATGGTTCTTCAAGAGCAGTGGCCATATCTGCTAAAACATCTACTTCTTCGGGGACTTTAAACTGGTCCTTTGGAGTGTATTCAACTGGTGTTGCAGGAGCTGGAAACTCTGCAAGATACAGGGTAATTGTAATTTTTAGAAATAACACATATTCAATGACAAGTATAGCGAGCATATAAAATGTCCTGGACACAACAAGATACAAGTTTTAAGAAACTACAAAGTAAGAGAATTACCACAAGTACAGGTAAAGGTATTAATGAGGAAAAGGGTGCTTCAACTCTTGAGCTTTATCTTCCTGACATAAAAACTGAGATTATTCCAGGAACACCTCCCGGTGCTTCTACTAGTATTTTGGCTTACACAGGTGGAACAGGTCAAACATTAGTTGTTGACACATCGGTACCTGGTAACTTAACTTGGTTTGCAACTTCTGGTTATGGCAACACTACTGTAGCTAATAATGGAACTCAATCTTCTGAAGAAGCAAGATTGATGGGTTGGATTTCTGACAAATACGATGCTTTTGGGACAATTTCTGGTGCTGGATATGAAGTTAAGTTATATGATGCAAACAGCAACTTAATTACTAAAACAGACCCTTCAGATTGGTTATTTGATTATCAAACTGGTATTTTAACTTTTAATAATGCTAATACAGCTTTTGGAGCAGTAGCCACCAGTGGACCATATAGAATTGTTGGTTACAGATATATTGGTAAAAAAGGCATTATCACTGCTGCATATGGTGGTTTGGGATTTACCAATTATAATTTTGGCGATATTTTAGTTGGTGCTGGAACTTCATTCATCAAGTTACCTTTAGGCACTAATAATTATATTTTATCAGCATCATCTTCTTCAGCAATTGGTTTAAGTTGGATTCCAAACACAGGTGGTGTCGGAGCAGGTTCACAATTTTCAATTCCTTATTATACTTCTGCTGGATCTGCTATAACAGGATCTATTTATTTTACAAATTCAGGAACTGGAATATCTATTGCATATCCTGCTGCTTCTACATCTACATCGTCTGGCGCTCTCACTGTTGTTGGTGGTGTTGGTATAGGTGGCACTCTTAATGTTAACAATATTGGCATTGGATACACCGGAATTCCTTATAATCCATCTATTGCCTTTATTGGAACTACCGGAGATCCAATTAGATTATCTGTATTAGCTAACAATACATTATCATTTGAAGGAAGCTCTGGACAACTTTTCTCCATTAACAATAATCTTTCTTCTGGATGGATTTTCTCTGTAAACGATATATCAGGTATTCCATTATTTAGAGCCAATGCTAATGCTAATATTGCTATGGCTGAATATGCTGGTAATGTAGGTATTGGTTTAAGTAATGCCACCTTCAAATTACAAGTGGCTGGTAGTGCTTCAATTGGTGATACATTATTTGTTAACAGATTAAAAGTTAATTCTAAAATTACATTTGAGCCTGGTACTGGAACATCGGCTGTTTCTGGTTGGTCTGGAATTGGCTTAACTTCTATCAGCAAAATGATCTATGGAGGTGGTAGATTTGTTGGTGTTGGTGGATCTTATGTAGCCTATTCAACTGATGGGGTTAATTTTACATATACAACAATACCTGGATCTTCCTCAACTGATACATATGGTGATATAGCTTACGGAAATAATGTTTATGTTGCTGTAAATGCTCAAAATGTAGGATTTACAGCATATTCTTACGATGGAGCTTCTTGGGGTAGGACATCAATTGCTACAGGAATTCATAGAACAATTGGTTTTGGAAATGGAAGATTTTTAACAATTGCTGAAGCTGGTGGGAATTCTTACACTTCCACTGATGGTAGAAACTGGTCTACGGTGGGCAATGTAGGTGGGTACGGAAGAGAAATTATCTTTGCCAATGGATATTTCTTATCTCCAAGGTCTACCAATCTTTATTATTCAAAAGATGGAGCTTCTTGGAAAGTAGCCAACACTCCAGGAAGCAATATGATTCATGGTGTTGCTTATGGTAAAGGATTATATATAGCTGCTGACTACAACACTGCTCAATATTTCACTTCTCCTGACCTTAATACATGGACTTTAAGACCAATTGACAACAAAGTATGGACAGGTGCTTCATACAACAATGGTGTATTTTACTTAATTCCTAATAATAACAACTTCCTTCATCATTCACTTGATGGAATTAACTGGTCTACAACTAATTTTGGCACTCCTATTGGTGGAACTCCAAAATTCTTTACAGCTAATGATAGGTTATATTTCTTTTCATCATATGGGCCTACTCTTTGGTCAACAGATGCTACTACTGGCACATTAATGGTCAAACCATTTTATAATGGAGAATTAGAAAATACAAGAATCGGAGCTGTAAACCCTGATTCTGCTACATTCACTCATCTTACTGCCTTAAATGATGTTTCTTTTACAAGTGCCACAGCATCTACAGGCTCTGACAATGGAGCTCTTACTGTATCCGGCGGTGTGGGAATTGCTGGAACTACAAATCTTAATACATTAAGAGTTAATCAAGACCTAGTTTTCACCCCAACCACAGGAACAACAGCATTAGCAGGTGGATTACTTACTGCCACTTTACCAGCCATTCCAGGAGCTCCAGGTTACATTCGTATAAGGGCAGTAACTTTTGGAAATGGAAGATTTGTTGGTGGTGCCTCAACTTCAATCATATGGTCAGATGATGCTATAAACTGGAATAGGGTTAATACACCATTTACTACAGGCACAAATATTCAAGCAATAGCATATGGAAATGGGACTTGGATAGCATCAACAACAACTAGTACGGAACTTATATATTCTCTGAACAACGGAGTCACTTGGAATCTTACTACAATACCTAACGCAAATGTTACTGATGCTGTTTATGGAAATGGAATATTTATTATTAGTTCAGGGCAATACTCAGGTATATCTACAAATGGTATCAGCTGGTCAACATATAGTTCTATTGCCTATCCTCATAGTTTTATAAATGGATATTTTTATTCCAATACTCATAGATCTGCTGATGGATTAAATTGGCAAGCTTTTAATATTCCTGTACCAAAAATTAGTTATGGCAATGGATTATATTTTGGTGCTGAATATAACTCGGCAAATTATTATATTTCTTATGATGGAGTTAATTTCACCACTACAACAATTGGTAATGCTGTTCACGTAAATTCAGCATATTATAATGGTGTATATTATCTTCTGACACAGCACAACAATCAAATACTTAAGTATTCCACAGATGGATTTAATTACACAAATGTATATTATCCGAATGGCTCCACTAATTATGGTATGGCTGCTGGCAACAATAAAATAGTTTTATTCAATACTCTTTACACAGATATTACTAACTATATTTATTATGCTGAAGCTTCATTCGGTAAAGCAAATATACAACCATTTAGAGAAGGCACGATTGACAATGTAACAATTGGGTCAAGAATACCACAAGCAGGTACATTTAACAATGTATCTGTGCTCAAAAACTTAAATGTTAATAGCTCTTTCCCATCTGTTTCAAGTAATACAGGTGCTTTCACTGTTTTAGGTGGAGTGGGAATTGGAGCTTCTGTTAATATTGGCGGAAGGATTGGCATAGGCACTAATCTACTTACATCTTCTTTTAATCTATTAACACCAACATCTTCAACAATAGGAGCTTTTATCCAAGGAAGATCATCACAAACAGCAGATTTGATTAATACAGCTAATTCATCAGGAACTATTAATTTCTCTGTAGGCGCTAATGGTAATGTAGTA
>Ga0247722_10000484_pt1 | contig 24447 bp, 24 predicted proteins | sample MSEWelMarce3H_FC_FD_189094 | JGI IMG/M metagenome (GOLD analysis project Ga0247722, IMG submission 189094) | Subsurface sediment microbial communities from gas well in West Virginia, United States - MSEEL Well Study Marcellus 3H_FC | ecosystem: Environmental > Terrestrial > Deep subsurface >... | reverse complement strand
ACACACGCTTCTATGCAATGCCTTGTAAAAATACTGAAGTTTTAGTTTAAAAAGGCTGGACATTGAACAGAGTATCTACAAATGAAAACCCTCGCCACCCTGCGCGACACGCTGTTGCCGCGCCTCATCGCAGGCACCCTCCGTCTACCCGAAGCCGAAGCCGAAGCTGCGCTGGCGGAGGAGGTGGTGTGATGTTGAATAGGTCTATATTGTCCCGCTGTGCCACGGTGGCTTACGCTGCGAAGCATATTTCCTTGAACACATGCATCGCGGCGCGGCTAACCCACCCATTAATTCAAAAACAGGGCTCAATGCAATGGCTAAATTAGGTAGATGGCAGCCTGTGCTTGCTGAACAGCTCCACTGATAGAACGATGAAATCGATACATCAGCAAAACGTGTCGATTTTTGGTGGTTTTTTAAACATATTGTTTGGGCGTGTCGATTAAATCGACATGATTGGGAGTGGTCATGCTGGTTTTTCATTATTCAACAGCGGCGGGTGCGGAATTGAAAGCGCCCGAGAAAAAAGCGGCTCAGTCTGAAGCTGCGCTGGATATTCCTCAGGATGCATGGCATTGGCAGCTGCATGCAGTACGCATTAAGCGCAAGCTGGTGTTTGTGGTCATGGAGCAGCAAAGCCGCTTTGTGATGGTATTTTGGGAGCTGAAAAAAGGCGATGTTGTTGGTTTGGTTCAGCAGTTTTTAGAGCGTCTGCTCTTTTTGCTGGGTATGCAATGCAGGGAAACGGGTGCGCTAGACGAAGCCAGTATGCAGTTGGCTCTGCAGCGGGTGGTGGAAAAGTGTCAGCAAATCCACTTTACCAAGGGAACCGACCGCAGCGTACAGGCGCACATCAACGAAGTCATTATGGTTTGCCGTCGTGAAGTGGAAAGCTGCGGTTGCCTGCCTGATGGTATCGCTGAGGCGGCTTGGTTTGATAATAACCAGAACGGGTTTCTTCGCACGGTACGCGGTGGCGCTTATTTTTATCCGAAAGAAGCGTTGTTTCGTAGCTGGTTACGCAGCTACAGCACGCAGAGCGAGGATGATATTAGTGCCGCCATCGCGCGCAATCAGCAATTGCGTCTGGAAGAATTAGCAATGCGACTTAATCCAGTGTTGACGCAGAGCCTGCCGGACGATGTTAACGCGAACGCTGCGGTGCAGGCGATGATGGCGAAGCTGATGAATAGGGCTGGCAACTAGCAGCAATAATCAGATTTAAACAGGATTGAGTATGACCGAAGACCAATTAGAACAAGAAGCCCTGAGCTGGCTCGTTGAAACAGGTTATCGCCATCTCTGCGGCTATGATATTGCGCCCGATGGTAAAGACGCTGAGCGTGGTGATTATGTGCAGCCGGTTTTAATTGAACGTCTGCGGTCTGCTATTGCACGATTAAATCCACAAGTGCCTTTGGTGGCGCGTGAAGATGCCATAAAGCAGGTATTAGATTTGGGAACGCCTGCTTTATTGGCGGCGAATCGGCATTTTCATGGTTTGCTGGTGAATGGCGTGCCGGTTGAATACCAGAAAGACGGCGAAACGCGCGGGGATTTTGTAAGGCTGATTGATTTTGCCGTAGCGAGCCAGAATGAATTTATAGCGGTGAATCAGTACACGCTAAAAGGGGTCAAACAGCCACGTCGCCCCGATATTATTTTATTTGTAAATGGCTTGCCGCTGGTATTGCTGGAGCTTAAAAACCCTGCCGATGAAAATGCGGATATTTATAAAGCATTTGAGCAGATTCAAACTTATAAAGCGCAAATTCCTGATGTATTTCAGTACAACGAAATTCTGGTGATTTCGGATGGCTCTGAGGCGCGGATGGGATCTTTATCGGCCAATGCCGAGCGCTATATGCAATGGCGCACGATTGACGGCATTAGCCTTGATCCATTAGGGCAATTTAATGAATTAGAAACGCTGATTCGCGGCATTCTTGCACCGGAATATCTGCTGGATTATTTGCGCTTTTTTGTACTGTTTGAAGACGACGGCTCGCTGCTCAAAAAGATTGCTGGCTATCACCAGTTTCACGCAGTCCGTACTGCCATTGAGCGGGTAGTCACCGCATCCCGCCCCAATGTGACCGGCAGCAAAAAAGGTAAAGGCGGCGTGGTCTGGCATACGCAGGGGTCGGGCAAGAGCATTACCATGACTTGCTTTGCCGCACGCGTGATGCGGGAAGCTGCGATGGAAAACCCGACCATTGTGGTGATTACCGACCGCAATGATCTGGATGGCCAGCTGTTTGGTGTGTTTTCTTTGGCTCAGGATTTGCTACGTGAGCAGCCGGTGCAAGTAAGTACTCGGCAAGATTTACGGGCCAAATTGAGTAACCGCCCCTCTGGCGGGATTGTGTTTGCCACCATCCAGAAGTTTGCGCCGGGCGAGGACGAAGATGTTTTCCCCCTGTTATCAGACCGGCACAATATCGTGGTGATTGCCGATGAGGCACACCGCACGCAGTATGGTTTTGAAGCAAAACTCAAACAACGCCTGCCAAAGCCTATCCAAGCCCCCAATCTGGCTGGCGTCGCTCAAGAAGCAAGCCCTCCGTATTTAACAAGCAGCTATCAAGTCGGTTACGCCCAACATCTGCGTGATGCACTGCCCAATGCCACTTTTGTGGCGTTCACCGGCACGCCGGTATCTTCTGAGGATAGAGATACGCGCTCGGTATTTGGTGAATACATCCATATCTACGATATGCAGCAGGCCAAAGAAGATGGCGCAACGGTGGCGATTTATTATGAATCGCGGCTGGCAAAATTAAGCCTTAAAGTCGATGAAATGGCCCAGATTGACGATGACGTTGATGAGCTGGCCGAGGATGAAGAAGAAAGCGAGCAAGGCAAGCTTAAATCTAAATGGGCGGCACTGGAGCGGATTGTCGGCGCTGAGCCACGTATTGCCAGTGTGGCGGCTGATTTAGTGAATCACTTTGAAACACGCCAACAAAGCCAGTCGGGTAAGGCGATGGTTGTAGCGATGAGCCGCGAGATTTGCGTGCATTTATATAACGAGCTAATCAAGCTGCGCCCGGATTGGCATAACGATGACCCAGAGCTGGGCGCGATCAAAATTGTGATGACCGGCTCGGCCAGTGACAAGGCTTTGCTCCGGCCTCACATCTACCCTAAGCAAGTCAAAAAGCGGCTGGAAAAACGCTTTAAAGATCCAAATGATCCTTTGCAATTAGTGATTGTGCGCGATATGTGGCTCACCGGCTTTGATGCGCCTTGCGTGCATACGCTGTATATCGATAAGCCCATGAAGGGGCACAATCTGATGCAAGCCATTGCGCGGGTTAATCGGGTATTTCACGATAAGCAAGGCGGCTTGGTCGTTGATTACATCGGCATCGCTAACGAGCTGAAAGCGGCACTCAAGGAATACACCGCCAGCAATGGGCGCGGTAAACCGACGGTGGATACGGCGGAAGCGTGGGCGGTACTCGAAGAGAAAATCGATATCTTGCAAGGCATGTTGCATGGCTTTGATTACAGCGAATTTATCACTGGCGGCCATCGCCTATTGGCAGGCGCAGCTAATCATGTGCTGGGATTAGCAGACGGTAAAAAGCGCTTTGCAGATAACGCGCTGGCGATGAGTAAAGCATTTAGCCTGTGCGGCACCATGGATGAAGCCAAAGCCGTGCGTGAAGAAGTCGCCTTTTTGCAAGCGGTGAAAGTGCTGCTGATTAAGCGGGATCTGAGCGCAAAAAAACTCAGCAATGAGGATAGGGAACTGGCCATTCGCCAGATTATCGGGCAGGCGGTTGCCTCGGATGAGGTGGTCGATATTTTTGATGCGGTGGGTTTGGAAAAGCCCAATATTGGCTTGCTGGATGATGATTTCTTGGCTGAAGTGCGTAATCTGCCTGAGAGAAATCTGGCCGTAGAATTGCTGGAGCGCTTGCTGGAAGGGGAAATCAAATCCAAGTTTGCCAGCAATGTGGTGCAGCAGCGCAAGTTTTCTGAGCTACTGACTGATGTGGTTAAACGTTATCAAAACCGTAGCATCGAAACCGCACAAGTGATGGAAGAGCTGGTCGCCATGGCCAAGAAATTTCGTGAGGCGGCTTTGCGTGGCGAAGCCTTGGGATTATCAGAAGACGAAGTGAAGTTTTATGATGCACTGGCCAATAATGAATCGGCGGTGCGTGAGCTCCCTGACGAAACACTCAAACACATTGCGCATGAGCTTACGACCAATTTGCGAAAAAATATCAGCGTGGATTGGTCACAACGGGAAAGCGTGCGTGCCAAATTGCGGATTATGGTGAAACGTATCCTGCGTAAATACGGCTATCCGCCTGATTTTCAGGAAGATGCCATTCAAATGGTGCTGCAACAGGCTGAGGCACTGGGGGCGGAGTGGGTGTGAGCAAGTAGCCCAATTCTATCAAATGTAGATGTCTGCCACCCATGGTGTGGGCGGTACTTGCTTACAATTGACCAGCTTGGCTGGTTTTGCGTTGCTGAGCCATATTACTGGTTACTGTGGCCTTGTTTGTTCGTATTTTTTGATCAAAAGCCAGCCGAGAAAAGTTATGGCGAGAGGAGCGTTGCCCCAGCTATCCGGCTTATAAATTGCGGGTAAAAAAAGTGAATTCCGTGGCTGTATTGATTTTGAATTGCAAGCAATAGATGGGCGTTTTATTTGTGATCGTTATGCCGTTATGCCGTTATGCCACTTTGCTAACGCTACGGATAGTAAAACGGGGAGGCATGTGCTCCCCGTTTTTTCTAGCCGCTTATTATTCAATCAGTGTTTTTTACCCCACAGCCATCGCAGCAAACTCACGCCTCCAACGATCATTGCAATAGGGTCTAGCATGGCATCCCATAGGTTGCGGCTTTCTAAAACGCCTAATGGGTAGAGTGCAAGGGCGGCAAGCCAAGCGTAGGCGAGGGCGCGGTGGCCTTGTTGCCAAGCTAGGCCTAGCGAAATAGCACACCAGATTAATATGACTTGGGGTGCATAGCCTAGGGCGTAAATATCGTAAGCGATAAAGCCGAGTGCAGAGGCATAAAGTACTAGGCCGCTTAGCAGCAGCCAAGCTGCCAGTAGTGGGCGTAGTTTGTGCTTCAGTAGCAGGCCAGTGGCCAGCCCCAGCGTGGCCAGGCTGGGGAAGCTAAGCAGGCCCAGCAGCCAAGGGGAAGCCAGCAGAATCAGCAGGCCCAAGCCCCTCTGTAGACGGTTGTTGCCTGCGGCGATCAGGCTGGTGGCGGTCAGCGCCCACAGCAGTAGCCCGCTAAATGCGGCCATCATGGCTGAGCTCCATCTAGCCAAGCGCGGTTAAAGCGCACATGGTGGATTTCAGAGCGTTCCCATGTGTAGACTAAATCCATGATTTCGTCGTTAACCAGCAGGGTGGGGTAGGAGAATTCCATGCCTGGGGTGTTTTCGATCACTTTGATTTTTTTCCAATTTTTGCCGTCCTGCGAAACACTGAGTGCCAGCTCGCTGCGCCCGTCACTGCGCGGGTTATGCGCCATGATGAGCCGGCCATCTGGTATGCGTTCTACTGCAATTGCGGAGTCAGGATTTTTGATGTTGAGCTGTTGAATCGGGCTCCAATGCGCACCGCCATCATGGCTTTGTTGCAGCATTAATTGGCGGCTTGGGCCGCTGTTTCTTAATAGCGCAAAGGCATCGGTTGGGCTGTGGGCGATTACGGCGGGTTGCAGGTTTTCGCCCTCGGCATTCATGCGAATTTTGCGTACCAGCTGGCCTTCGCGGTTAAATTGCAGTAGCTCACCAAATTTACGCGCTAGCTCGTGATACACCGGTAGCAAAAAGCCGCCGTCCTCCAGCTGCACGGCGTGGGTACGCACCAGTGTGGATAAGTTAAAGAAAGGGCTGGTAATTATTTTGCTGGCAGGGCCCCAGCTCTGGCCGTTGTCGGTAGAGGTCATGCGGTTGAGCGTGCTGGTCGCCCAACCGCCCATGGATACCGAGACATAAAACAGCTGCAAACGCCCTTGGCTATCGAGCACAGGCACAGGATTGCCCACTTTTTTAATATAGCGCCATTGGTCTTTTGAGCTTTGCGCGGGCGTGGCCACAATCCAAGGCTTAATCCATTTGCCATTTTGATAACGAGAAGCCCAAACGCTGACGTCGGTAGCGCCTTCACGCGAGCCGCCAAACCAAAAGGCGATGCGCTCACCGTTACGTAGCGCGATGATGCTGGCGCTATGCGCAGCAGGCACAGGCGCACGCAGGCGTTGCACTTCCATTTGCGGCGTGCTGGCGCTATGCGCAGCAGGCACAGGCGCACGCAGGCGTTGTACTTCCATTTGCGGCGTGCTGGCGGATATTTTAGGCTGCTTGGCTAAGGCAAAGCGCATTTCACTTGGCGCTTTTTGGGCGTTGATGGCAAGTAAGCAGGCTGCGGCAAGGCCAAACAGCAAAGTCCCTTTAAACGTCATTATGCTTTGATCAATCGTGTTGGGGCTGCAAGTTTACCAGAAACTTGGCTTAAACCATTCAGCGACATCCTTGATTTGTGCATGAAGCATGCCCATCTCTATTGATATCTTCCGCTGGAATTCGCCTATGTTTGATTTTTTGCGCCAGCGCCGCAGGCAGCAGTATTTATCTAGGCAGCCGATTAAAGACTCTTTATGGCAAAACATGCTGGCACTGCCATTATTGCGCGGCTTCAGCGTGGCAGAGCTTGCGCAGCTCAGGGATCATGCCGCGTGGTTTTTACATACCAAAACCATTACACCCGTGCATGGGCTGGAGATTAACGATGAGCTGCGTTTGCTGATCGCGGTGCAAGCTGCCTTGCCGGTGATGAATCTAGGCTTTGATGCCTATGATGATTGGCAAGAAGTGGTGCTCTATCCTGGGCGCTTTATCAGCCGAGATCTATATACAGATTCGATTGGCCTTGTGCATCAGGAAATGCGGGTGTTATCGGGGCAAGCGCGGCATAAAGGCTCGGTATTGCTATCGATGCAAGACGTGATTGAAGCGCCCTATCATCCAAGCAGTAATGTGGTGATTCATGAAATGGCGCATAAGCTGGATATGCGCTCCGGTAGCGCTAATGGCTGCCCGCCTTTGCATCAGGGCATGAGCTATGCTCGCTGGAAAAAAGTGTTTTCTCGCGCTTATTTACAGTTAAGTAGGCGGGCTCAAATGGGGGAAGAAAGCACAATTGATCTCTATGCTGCAGAAAATCCGGCAGAATGTCTGGCTGTGTGCAGTGAAGTGTTCTTTACTACCCCCCATTTATTGCTTGAGAGTTATCCTGACGTGTACCAACAACTCAATTTATTTTATCGCCAAGACCCAGCTGCACGTAGGCCGCAGTATCAATACAGACCCGTGTTTATGATGGGAGGCTGGGCATGATCGGCCTATTGCAAGCGGGTGCTAGCCCTGAAATATGCGAGCAAATAGCTGCCTTAGGACTGCCGCTTTGGAGTGAGTTGCCTTGTGACGCTGCCCATTATCTTTGCTGGCAAAATGAGCGACTAGAGCTAGTCACGATCGGTGAGAAAGGCACGGTTTCGGTCGATTTTGTTGGCGGAGCGGCGGCGCACCGTCGGCAATTTGGCGGAGGCCGTGGCCAGCCGGTGGCCAAAGCGGTAGGAATTAAAGGCGAGTACGTGCCAAGAGTTCTCGATGCTACGGCAGGTCTTGGCCGGGATGCTTTTGTTTTGGCATCTTTAGGCTGTGAAGTCACGCTGATCGAGCGCTCACCTGTGGCCGTGGCTCTATTACTAGATGGCTTATGCCGCGCTCAGGCTGATACCACCATTGGCAAGATCGTGGGCCGAATGCGTTTAGTGTTTGGTGATGGCCATCAAGAGCTGGCTAAATTACTGGCGGGGCAGGCGTTTAACTATTTATTTAATCCACCTGCTACCGTGCCTGAATTTGACGTAGTGTTTTTAGACCCGATGTTTCCAGACCCAACAAAACGCGCCAAATCTAAAAAAGAAATGGCCGCGTTTCAAACCGTGATTGGCGACGACCCAGATGCGAATGATTTGCTGCTACCCGCAAGGAAAATTGCTAAAAAACGCGTGATTGTTAAACGTCCTCGCATTGCCCCCCTTATGGCAGGGGTAAAGGCTGATTTTGTATTGGGTGGAGAAAGTACGCGTTTTGATGGCTATTTGCCATTGAGCCGCTAGCATCGAATCACGCAGGTGGCTGTGGCATGCGCTAACAGGGTGCCATCGGCTGATTTGATTGATCCTTCTGAAACACCGATGCTCTTGGAAATATGCAAAATCTTAACCTCTGCCAGTAGCTCGGTGTTTTTAGGAATTGCTTTTACCATTTTCACATTTAAATCGACAGTGGCGTAGCTTGCCCCTGCTTCTAGCATGCTGTGTACGGCGCAGGCGGTGACTGAATCTAGCACCGTGGCGGCAAAGCCACCGTGTACGTCACACATAGGATTCAAACGTCGCTCATCGGCCTGTGCTGTAAAGCGTACCGAGCCTTCGTTGGTGCACTCCATGCTTTTGCTTTCATGGAATGGTTTGTGTGATGGAAGAAGCAGGAAGCTTGCTATCGGCCATGGCTTGCAGTAATTGCAGTCCGGTGAATTCTTTTGGATGCATAAATTAAGAGTGGTACTTGAAGATAAGGAAAGCTCAAAGTATCACTGTTAGCGGAACATGGGCGCAAAAAAACCACAGCCTAGGCTGTGGTTTTTTTAACTGGCTCCCCGACCTGGACTCGAACCAGGGACCTGCGGATTAACAGTCCGTCGCTCTACCAACTGAGCTATCAGGGAATAAAACTTGGTATTGTTTACTGAGTAACTAAAATATGACTCAGTAATAAGTGCTGTCTTTCAACAGCACTTTGAATTTTGGCTCCCCGACCTGGACTCGAACCAGGGACCTGCGGATTAACAGTCCGTCGCTCTACCAACTGAGCTATCAGGGAATAAACTACTCTACCTCATCGGAGCTTACTATCGTAAAATAGCTTGGCTCCCCGACCTGGACTCGAACCAGGGACCTGCGGATTAACAGTCCGTCGCTCTACCAACTGAGCTATCAGGGAATCGATGAAGGCCCGTATAGTAGAATCCGAAGTTCTTTCTGTCAACACAATGCGTAATATATTCGAGATGGTAATATGAAAAAGATAAGAATGATGTTGATTTGTTTGCTTTTTTTGTTTGTTTTAATTATTAGCTTACCTTTGCTTATTCCCTTAAATAGCTATAAACCGCAGCTAGAAACACGCCTTTCTGCACTATTACAGGCGCAAGTTCAGCTAGAAAACATCGAATTTGCCTATCAACCACTGCCTGTTTTTAGCCTAAATGGCGTAAAAATAGATGGTGGTGCTGGCTCTATTGAAAAAATTCGTGTGCCTTTAAGTGTTTTTAATTTGTTTCATTACGGAAAAAGTTTGAAAAATGTTGAAGTTGATGGGGTGAGATTGTCTCCGTCCTTTGCTTTTTCTTTGCCAAAACGCTTTGCAGCTTTAGAGCAAGGGCGTATTACGCTGGGCGATGTGCTGCTCACTAAATCCAGCGTGGTATGGGATCAAAATGAATTAGGCCCGATTGATGGGCTGATGAAGTTTGCTGCTAATGGGGCGTTTGCTGATTTGCAATTGGCCGATAAGCAAGGTCATATTGAGGTGCATATCCAGCCAAGCGGGGAAAATATTCGGCTGATAATGCAAGCCACAAGCTGGGAGATTCCTTTAGGTTATCCCGTGGTGTTTGAAAAGCTATATATGAGCGGTGAAGGATCATCTACTGGCTTGTTGATCGATGATATCCGTGGTGAATCTTATGGCGGCGTATTACGTGGCAAGGCCTTGCTCACTTGGGAAGATGATTGGGTGCTGGCGGGGCAGGTCAGTGTAAAGGGGGTACATACCGAGCCATTTAGCAAAGTATTTAGTACAACAACCTTTGTTTCTGGGCGTATGGATGGGGAGGGGGTGTTTAATTATCATGCTAAAGATTATTTAAAACTGTTTGCTTACCCTATGGTGGATGTCGATTTCTTACTGCGTGATGGTGCTCTGCATAATCTTGATTTAATTACGCAATTAAGGTCTGGTAGCCCAGCATCTGGGCGGGGTGGGCAAACACGTTTTGATACGCTTAAAGGTAAAATGGTGTTTAAAGACAGTACATTGCAGCTCAAAAACTTAGCCCTAGATGCAGGTAAATTTAGTGCGCAGGGTGCTGTCAGTATTGCTAAGGCAGGGCGGTTAGAAGGCGGTGTTTCAGCGCGTTTGCAAAGTGGCGTTTTAGCGATTTCTAACCATATTCGTATCGGGGGGGATTTAAGCCGCCCAGCGCTTAGCTCCGGAGATGCAGCAAGACCCACAGCAGAGTAGCAGCACCGCATGCCGTGCCGGTGTGCTATCCCAAGGAGGAATGCCACAGCCATGCGTTTTGGTCATTTCTCCACTCTTGCCCCGCCTGATGCATGCCGTGCTGCCCACCAATGTTCTATATAATGGCGGTTTTTCTAGCATACGGCGGGGCATATCATGGCTTGGACTGATCTTTTGGCGCATACACCACTCGATGCGGCTCTCGCCGATTTAGAGCAAGGCGCTGTGATGAGCCCGCTGGATGCGTTTGGCGTGATTGCGTTTAGTGGTGAAGAAACTCAACCCTTTTTGCAAGGGCAGCTTTCTAGCGATGTGCGTGCCTTAGGGGAAAATGCGGCTCAGTACTCTAGCTATTCCACGCCTAAGGGCCGGATGTTGGCGAGCTTTTTAGTGTTTCGCCGTGGGGATGATTATTGCCTGCAAGTGGTCGCAGAGTTGCAAGCCGCCATCCAAAAGCGTTTAAGCATGTTTGTGATGCGCTCCAAAACCAAGGCCAGAGACGCCAGTGGTGAGTTATTTTTACTGGGCGTGGCAGGCCCTTTGGCTGCAGCAAAATTAGCCAGTGTTGTAGGCGCATTGCCTGAGAGTGATTTTAGCAGTGTGCATAGCGAGCAATGCACGGTGATTGCTTTGCCTGGCCAGCGCTATCAATTAGCGATTGCCCACGATGCCGCTCTAGCGCTTTGGCAGCAGTTATTGGCAGCGGGAATTTTGCCAGCCGATGAATCACTATGGCGTTTAAGCGATATTCGCGCAGGCGCTCCTTGGGTTACCACGGCAACACAGGAAGCCTTTGTTGCGCAGATGGCTAATATGGAGCTAATCGGCGGTGTGAGTTTTACCAAAGGCTGCTATCCAGGCCAAGAAATTGTGGCGCGCACTCAATATTTGGGCAAATTAAAGCGCCGCATGTATCGTGCTAGCCTTGCAGTAGATCACGCTGAAGCTGGGCAAGATGTATTTAGTAGTGAAATGAATGGCCAAGCAAGTGGTAAGCTAATGTTGGCTGCAAAGGCGGGTCAAGGCCGGTGGGAAGTGCTGGTGGTGGCACAAATTGCTAGCTTAGAGCATGGTTTACACCTTGCTGCAGTGGATGGCCCTGTGCTTGAAATCCTTGATTTACCCTATGCATTAGCGTGAAATAGCGCCTTTTTGCGCAGGTTTGCAGCGCTTATCTTACTTTTATCGCCAGTGATGCAAGTAATTGATTTGCTTCATTGGCGTACATTGATGCGGTTTCGTCTATAATCCGCCCCCTGTGTCTTAATTACATATTAAAGGTGTTTGTATGGGCTTTCTCGCCGGCAAAAAAATCTTGATTACCGGTCTATTGTCAGACCGCTCTATTGCCTACGGCATTGCTCAGGCAGCTAAACGTGAAGGTGCTACGCTGGCCTTCACTTATGTAAGTGAAAACTTGCGTCAGCGTGTAGTTGATCTGGCAAAAGACTTTGATACCGATTTGGTGCTGCCCTGTGATGTAGCCAGTGATGAGCAGATTACTGATTTATTCGTAGAGCTTGCTAAGCATTGGGACGCAATTGATGGCTTGGTTCACTCGATTGGTTTTGCCCCACGCGAAGCCTTGAAGGGCGATTATCTGGATGCGGTCACGCGTGAATCTTTCCATATTGCGCATGACATCAGCTCTTACAGCTTTGCTGCTTTAGCTAAGGCCGCGCGCCCAATGCTGAGCGATGGTGCTTCGCTCGTGACCATGACTTATCTGGGCGCTGAACGTGCTATCCCTAGTTACAATGTAATGGGCTTGGCAAAAGCATCATTAGAAGCCAATGTACGTTATATGGCTGCAGCATTAGGCCCAGATCGCGCGATTCGTGTGAATGCCGTTTCTGCAGGCCCGATCAAAACGCTAGCCGCTGCTGGGATTGCCAACTTTGGTACGCTGCTGAAAAAAGCGGCCGAGGGCACTCCGATGAAGCGTAATGTCACGCAAGAAGAAGTCGGCAATGTAACCGCCTTCTTGTTATCTTCGCTGTCCTCAGGCATGACGGGTGAAGTTGTGATGGTCGATTGTGGCTTTAGCCATGGTGCGGGCTCAAGCGGTGAATAAGTGGTACTAATCATCGAAAAACGCCCATAAGTGGGCGTTTTTTTTTGTAAAAGGAATACGTATGTGCCAATTACTCGGTATGAATTGTAATGTGCCTACCGATATTGTGTTTTCGTTTGAAGGGTTTCGCCAGCGTGGTGGTTTGACCGATCAACATTCTGATGGCTGGGGCATCGCTTTTTTTGAAGGGGATGGTTGTCGCATGTTTTTGGATTATCTGCCATCGGTTAGCTCACCGAATTGCAGAGTTTGTGCGTGCTTATCCCCTCAAATCGACCAATGTGATTGCGCATATTCGTAAAGCCACGCAGGGGCAGGTTAGCCTTGCCAATACCCATCCGTTTCGGCGTGAGCTATGGGGGCGTTATTGGATATTTGCACATAATGGTAATTTACCAGAGCCGCCAAGCTTAACAAGTAGTCGTTTTCTACCTGTAGGAAGCACCGATAGCGAGCATGCATTTTGCTGGATTTTATCTGAGCTAGCCCAACGCTTTGTGAGCTGCCCACCCTTGGCGGTATTAAAACAAGCATTGGCTGAGCTGGCGCAGGTCTTGATGGCTCTAGGCACGTTTAATTTCTTACTTTCTAATGGCAGCGCTCTGTTTGCCCACTGTAGTACCGATTTGCACTATCTGATTAGGCAAGCGCCTTTCACGCTTGCACACTTAAATGATACCGATGTCAGCATCGATTTTTCTGAAGTCACCAGCAAAAATGATAGGGTTGCGGTGATTGCCACCCAGCCACTCACTGATAATGAAACATGGATCAAAATGGCACCGGGAGAATTGCTATGCTTTGTGGATGGCATGCCAAGCGCTTAAAAGAAGCTAAGGGCAAAACGCTTGCCCTCAGCTTGGTGTAGTTTGCTTACAGTTCTAGTGCAATTAATTCTTGTACCGTTTGACGGCGGCGTATTTGGGTGATGGTCTCGCCATCGACCAATACTTCAGGGATTAAGGGGCGGGAATTGTAGTTGGACGACATGCTGGCACCGTAGGCTCCGGTATCGTGAAACACAAACAGATCGCCAATTTCGCAACTGGGTAAGTTCTGGCTGGTCACTTCGCCGCCCTCAATCTGGGTAAATACATCGCCTGATTCACATAGCGGCCCAGCCACAACGGTAGGGTGGGGGGCAGAGCTGCGGGGGGTGCCATCCGGTGCATAAGTGCTGATACGGTGATAGCTACCATACATGGCGGGGCGGGCCAGATCATTAAAACCCGCGTCGACCAGTGCAAAGAAGTTATTCCCCACTTGTTTTTGCGCACGTAACTCAGAAATTAAGCAGCCCGATTGCGCCATTAGAAAGCGGCCAGGCTCGATCTCCATGCTGATTTTATGCCCTAAAAAGGCTTCAATTTCCTGGCGTGCGCTATTCCAAATCTGAAAATAATGATCGGTGTCGACTACATCCTCGCCATCTTGATAAGGGATAGACAAGCCGCCGCCAATAGAAATGGCCGATAAATCGTGAGCGCAGCTTTTTACTTGGGCAATCATCGCATCGCACACGCTTTGCAGGTGATCGTAATCCACGCCGGAGCCAATATGCATATGCAAGCCAATTAGCTTTAGGCTGTACTGATCGATAATGGCTAAGCTTTGCGCGAGGTGTTCAAACCAGATGCCATGCTTACTTTGCTCGCCACCGGTATTGGTTTTACGGCTATGGCCGTGTCCAAAGCCTGGGTTGATTCGTAGCCAGACTGGATGCCCTGGATGAGCTTCACCCAGCTGCTGCAGCATCTGTGGTGAGCCACAGTTCACTGGGATATTGAGCTCAACCACGCGTTGCAGCGCGGTTTTATCTAGCAAATCTGCAGTAAAAACAATCGGTGCGTGCTGGGCTGCATCATCTGGCACGTAGCCCGCCACCAGTGCACGCTCTACTTCACCAACTGAAACCGAATCCACCAGCACGCCTTCCTCACGCATCAGTCTTAATAAATGCACATTGCTGGAGGCTTTTTGCGCAAAGCGAATCACATCAAATTGGCGCAGACGGGCGATTTGTGCGCGGATGACTTTGGCATCATAGGCCCAGCAGGGGGTGGAAAATTGTTCGGCAATCTGGGCAATCTGGCTGTTAGCAATCATGGCGTGACTCTGGCGAGTGTGTGGGTGAGATTGCTGATAATTTAGCAAGTGATTGCCTTGTTATGAAGGGCAAATCATCGGTATATTGCCGAGTAGCCCTTGGATTACCTTGAAATAAGCGATAAATACCTATGAATCCTAAAATTGACTCTTTTGACCAGAAAATCCTGCAACTTTTGCAGCAAGACGCAAGGATATCGCACGCAGAAATTGGCCGGCAGGTGCATCTAAGCCAACCTGCGGTATCGGAGCGGATTAAAAGATTGGAGAGTAATAATGTGATTCGTGGCTATCGGGCCGATATTAACCCACGGGCGCTGGGCTATCAGATTACGGCGATGATCCGGCTTTCTACCCAGCAGGGTAGGCCTTACGAGCAGTTTGCGGCAGATTGCCCAGAAATTATTGATTGCTATACCGTAACGGGTGAAGACGGCGCAGTGATGCGGGTGCTGGCCACCGATGTAGAACACTTGCAGCGCATTATCAATAGGCTGAACGCCTTTGGCTCCACCTCTACCGCCATCGTATTAACCACGCATGTGGTGGGGAAAACGATTTCAGTGCCGTGATAATGGTTTAAGCCCTCATCTTGAGCCACTGAGTAAATATCACTTTGATTTTCTCTGTGATTCAAGATTTGGCTTTGGGAGGTTTACTGCCCCGACACAGCAGAGGCGACGGGTGCGCTGGCCGTGCTGTTGGACTTCGGTAAGTAAAGGCCGCCTTTAAAGCCGCAGGCGGCGAGGGCGAGGGAAGTCAGCAGTAATATGAGTAGTGCACGCATCATTTGGTGTCGCGAAGTGAGTTAAGTGGCAGAATTGCGATTCTAACAGAGGATTTTCGAATGACCGAATCAGAGTTTCTTGATCTTAGCGATAGTGTATTTGCCAAAATTGAAGCCGCACTGGATAACAGCGATTTAGATGTCGACACACTGCTGTCTGGCAATGTATTAGAAATTGAGTTTGCAGACCGTAGTAAAATCATCGTCAACCGTCATAGCGCTAACCAAGAGTTATGGATTGCGGCGCGTTCTGGTGGCTATCACTACCGCTTGGTGGATGGCGTTTGGCAAAGCACCCGTGAGGCCGGCGAGTTTTTTGCTGATCTAAGTACTGCCATTAGCGCACACGCAAAAGAAGAATTTAGCTTTTGATGTTTGAACCTGCATGGCTGGCTGGGCTGTTTGCTTCGGCCTTTCTTTCCGCCACGCTATTGCCTGGTAATTCTGAGGCGGCCTTGCTGGCGTACCTGCACTTTAATGCCCAAGGTGTGCTGCCTGCGCTGTTGGTCGTGACCGTCGGCAATACCTTGGGAGGCCTGCTTACGGTGTGGATGGGACGTCGATTACCCAAGGCGCCACAGGGCCGAGCTGTGGCCTGGGCCCAGCGGATTGGCCCAGTGAGTTTATTGCTGACTTGGCTGCCTATCGTTGGGGATGTGCTCTGCGCTGTAGCAGGTTGGCTGCGCTGGCCTTGGCGGCAGGTAGTGTTGTGGATGTTATTGGGTAAAGCTGCACGCTATCTATTACTTGCCTTTGCTGCAAATTCAATAGGAGCATGATTTGTCACGACGATTAATCGGTTTAATGTTGGCCATCAGTTTAATGGCTGCTCCTGTGCAAGCAGATCTACCCAATTTGGGCGAATCTTCGCAAGAAAACCTAAGCCCGCTACAAGAACGGCAAATTGGCGAATCGGCTATGCGCGAGTTAAGGCGCAGCGGTGCGATGAGCGAAGATCCTGAACTGGTGGCTTATCTCAGGCAATTAGGTGGGCGTTTGCAAGACGCCAGCGGTGAAACCGAAACCTCGTTTGTGTTCTTTCCCATGCTGGATCGCTCTATCAATGCCTTTGCTATCCCAGGCGGCTTGGTGGGAGTGCATACCGGCTTGATTGTGTTGGCGCAGCATGAATCTGAATTAGCCTCAGTGCTATCACACGAAATTGCCCACGTTACCCAGCATCACTTTGCCCGATTATTAGAAGGGCAAAAAATGGCACCTTGGATGACCTTGGCTGCAATTGGTTTAGCCATCGTGGCGGCTAGCAAAGGCAGCGGTGATGTGGCGATGGCCAGCTTGATGGGTAGTCAAGCTTATATGATTCAGCGTCAACTGGATTACACCTATCAATTTGAGCAAGAGGCGGATCGAATTGGTATGCAAACTTTGCAAAAAGCCGGTTTTGATCAGGCGGCGATGCCGATGTTTTTTGAGCGCATGCAAAAAAGCACGCGCTTAGGCGAGGGTAATGCGCCAGAATTTTTGCGTACTCACCCTGTTAGCTACAAGCGGATTAGCGATGCGCAATCGCGGCTTAAAGATAAGCCTTATCAGCAGGTAAAAGACTCTTTAGACTTTTTATTTGCGCGGGAAAAAGCACGCTTTTTACAGATGGATGAGCAGGATGCACTGAATTACTACCGCAAAACACTGAGTGAAAAAAAATATACTCATCTGCCCGCCCATTTATATGGCCTTGCCCAAGCGCAGTTGGCGGCATTTGATGCCGAAGAGGCATGGGCTACTTTACAAAAAGCAAAGCAAGCCCTAGGTAAAACGCATGCTTCATTAGAGTATCTGGCTGGCAGCATCCGCCTTTCGCAAAAGCGCCCAACGGAGGCGCTGCAAATATTTAAAGATGGCAGTAAACGCTTCCCCGCCAGCAGAGCACTGGTTTACGGCGAAATTGATGCGCTGATTGCTAATAATCAACTGGCCGATGCATTGGCTAGCACGCAATACGCGATCGAGCTTTATCCTTCAGATGCTTATCTCTACCAACGCATCTCTAAAATCCAAGGCGCGCGTGGTGATGTCATAAGGCAACACCAAGCGCAAGCTGAGTATTACAGCCGCCTTGGTGAATACACTGCCGCTATCGAGCAATTACAGCAGGCACAAAACACCGGCAATAATGATTTTTACCTGCTGTCAGCCGTGGAGGCGCGTTTGAAAGAGCTTAAGCAACTACAAATGCCTGTGAGCAAATAACTATTTCAACTGCCTCACCTTAAAACGCAATATCTCTAGATAAACTTCTGGGTTGGGTGGGGTGTTGTTTCTTTGGGCTTGCCACATCATTTCACCCAAGCCATCCATCATGGCGTGCAGGGCGGTGTGTTCTAGGGGTAATCGTTCACAAAGCTGCTGGTACAAGGCTTTTACCCCAGCAGGCTGATCGATTGAGATTTGTTCTTCAATCGCCAGATGCATGCTGATATGTAAAAAAGGATTGGTTTCACCATATTCTGGTGGCCAGTCTTTATCTAAATATTCTTCAGCTAAAATGGGCTGGTATTCTGGGTGATGTAGCAAAATGCCCGCGATTATTTTTTCGATGCCGGCCAGTGGTGCATTGGCCTGATGCTTTTGCCAAGCTTGAATAAAAAAGCGGCGGGCTTCATCGCGGGACGGGTTAAATAGCATATTTTCTCTACTAAGGATAAATGATGAGCAATATCGGTGATTTTAGCGTGCAAGGCATAGCAGGGGAAACGGTTGATTTGGCTCAGTACGCCGGTTCGGTGGTTTTGGTGGTGAATGTGGCTAGTCAATGCGGCTTTACGCCGCAATACGAGGGCTTACAAGCGCTCTATGAGCGGTATAAAGATCGTGGCTTGGTGGTGCTGGGCTTTCCATGCAATCAGTTTGGTGCGCAGGAGCCGGGGAATGAGGCGGAAATTTTGGATTTTTGTACGACTAAATTTAACGTGAGTTTTCCGCTGTTTGCCAAGGTGGATGTGAACGGCGAAAACGCTGCACCGCTCTTTACGTGGTTGAAGGGAGAGAAGCCAGGTTTATTGGGTATTGAGGCGGTTAAATGGAATTTCAGTAAATTTTTACTAGACAAGCAAGGTAAGGTGGTCGATCGCTTTGCCCCGATGACAAAACCGGAAGATCTGAGCGCCGAGATTGAAAAGCTGCTGTAAGCCTGCAATCTATTCGTAATGAATTTGGCTTCACATTGATAGATAAGGGTTTTTGCGGTAGAATGTGGCTCAATTTTGTGCGGGCGGGATAGCGGAAGCTATCCCGTTTTGCCATCCTCAGAAATATCCGAACTCAATCTTGTGGGCGCAACGCCCAGGAGCCGCCTGTGTCAAAACCAGCCCTTCTTGCGCTTGCCGACGGCACCCTCTTTCATGGTATTTCCATCGGAACCGATGGCACAACCATTGGTGAGGTCGTGTTCAATACGGCGATGACCGGTTATCAGGAAATCCTGACAGACCCTTCGTATACCAAGCAAATGATCACTTTGACCTATCCTCATATCGGTAATTACGGCGTAAGCCCGGAAGACGTAGAGTCGCATTCCGTGTTTGCCGCTGGCCTGATCATCCGTGATTTACCACTATTACATTCTAATTTCCGCGCTGATATGAGCCTTGGCGAGTACCTCGTTAAGAATAATGTTGTGGCGATTGCAGATATTGATACGCGTAAGCTCACTCGTATTTTGCGCAGCAAAGGCGCTCAGCCAGGTTGTATCGTTACTGGTGATAATATTGATGCAGCCGCTGCCGTAGAAAAAGCTAAATCGTTTGGCTCCATGGCTGGGCAAGATCTTGCCAAGGTCGTCACGTGCAAAGAATCATTTGCATGGACAAAGCGCGAATGGAAGCTGGGCGCGGGTTACTCCGAGCAAACTAATCCAAAATTTCATGTCGTGGCTTACGATTACGGTGTGAAGTACAACATTCTGCGCATGCTGGCTGAGCGCGGTTGCAAGCTCACCGTCGTGCCTGCGCAAACACCGGCTGCAGATGTACTGGCACTGAAACCTGATGGCGTGTTTTTATCCAATGGCCCTGGCGATCCTGAGCCTTGTGATTATGCGATTAAGGCGATTCAAGCCATCTTAGCAACTGATGTGCCTGTATTTGGTATCTGTCTGGGGCATCAGCTCTTGGGCCTTGCCAGCGGTGCTAAAACCAGCAAGATGAAGTTTGGTCATCACGGTGCCAATCATCCGGTGCAAGATTTGGCCAGCAAACATGTGATGATCACCAGCCAGAATCACGGTTTTCAAGTAGACGAAACCAGCTTGCCTACCAATGTGAAAGTAACGCATCGCTCCTTGTTTGACGGCACAGTGCAAGGGATCGCACTCACCGACAAACCAGCGTTTTCTTTCCAAGGCCACCCAGAAGCAAGCCCAGGGCCGAATGACGTGGCGTATTTGTTCGATAAATTTATCGCACTGATGGCTGAGCGTAAGCCAGCTTAATGATGTGCGACCAGCCGCAGGCTGGTCGTATTCGATAAAATTCGCGCAAATTAAGCGTAAGCAGTTTGAGGGAAGAGCAATGCCAAAACGTACAGATTTAAAAAGCATCTTAATCATTGGTGCTGGCCCGATTGTGATCGGTCAGGCGTGTGAGTTCGACTATTCCGGTGCACAAGCGTGTAAGGCGCTGCGTGAAGAGGGTTACCGCGTTATTTTGGTGAATAGCAATCCTGCCACCATTATGACTGACCCCAATATGGCGGACGTGACGTACATCGAGCCAATTACTTGGCAGGTTGTCGAAAAAATTATTGAGAAAGAGCGCCCAGATGCGCTGCTGCCTACTATGGGCGGCCAAACCGCACTGAACTGTGCGCTTGATTTATGGCGTCAGGGTGTGCTGGAAAAGTATAACGTCGAGATGATCGGTGCTAAGCCCGATGCGATTGATAAAGCCGAAGATCGTGGCAAGTTTAAAGATGCAATGACCAAAATTGGCCTCTCCACGCCAAAATCGGGCATTGCGCACAATATGGAACAAGCCCTAGCCGTACAGGCTTCGGTTGGTTTTCCAACGCTGATTCGCCCATCCTTCACTATGGGTGGCTCGGGTGGCGGTATTGCTTATAACCGCGAAGAGTTCTTAGAAATCTGTGATCGTGGTTTTGAAGCATCGCCAACCAACGAATTGTTGATCGAGCAATCGGTCTTAGGTTGGAAAGAGTATGAAATGGAAGTTGTTCGCGACCGCGCCGACAACTGCATCATCATCTGCTCTATCGAAAACTTCGATCCGATGGGCGTGCACACCGGTGATTCGATTACCGTTGCCCCTGCACAAACGCTAACGGATAAAGAATACCAAATTATGCGTAACGCCTCTTTGGCGGTATTGCGTGAGATTGGTGTGGATACCGGAGGCTCGAATGTGCAGTTTGCGACCAATCCAGAAAATGGCGAGATGATCGTCATTGAAATGAACCCACGCGTAAGCCGTTCTTCTGCGCTGGCTTCTAAAGCAACGGGTTTCCCGATTGCTAAAGTGGCAGCCAAGCTGGCTGTGGGTTTTACGCTGGATGAGCTGCAAAATGAAATCACGGGCGGCAAAACACCGGCTTCGTTTGAGCCTTCGATTGATTACGTTGTAACTAAAATCCCACGTTTTGCTTTTGAAAAATTTCCACAAGCCAACAATAAACTGACCACACAAATGAAGTCAGTTGGCGAAGTGATGGCCATTGGCCGCTCTGTTCAAGAGTCTATGCAAAAAGCCCTACGTGGCTTAGAAACCGGCATGTCTGGTTTTGATGAAATGACAACCGATCGCAGCGTGATCGAAGCAGAGATCGCCAATCCAGGCCCTGAGCGTATCTGGTATGTCGCCGATGCTTTCCGCGTGGGCATGAGTTTAGATGAAGTGTTTGCGCTCACTAAGATTGATTCATGGTTTCTGCGTCAGATTGAAGACTTGGTTCAAGAAGAAAACGCGATTCGCGGTGCCGCGGTTGAAAGTATCGATTACGCAACCATGCGTCGCCTTAAGCGCAAAGGTTTCTCTGATCGTCGCCTAGCTGTCTTGCTCGAAACAGATCAAGCTGCCGTACGTAAGGCTCGTCACGCATTGAAAATTCGCCCAGTGTATAAGCGGGTGGATACTTGCGCGGCAGAGTTCTCGACGGATACCGCTTATATGTATTCGACTTATGAAGAAGAGTGCGAAGCGGCTCCAACGGATAAACGCAAAATCATGATCCTTGGTGGCGGCCCAAACCGTATCGGCCAAGGTATTGAGTTTGACTACTGCTGCGTGCACGCGGCGCTGGCGCTGCGTGAAGATGGCTTTGAAACCATTATGGTTAACTGCAATCCGGAAACCGTATCGACCGATTACGATACTTCGGATCGTCTTTATTTTGAGCCGCTAACGCTCGAAGACGTGCTAGAAATCGTTAATATCGAAAAGCCAGAAGGCGTGATCGTGCAGTATGGTGGCCAAACACCACTGAAACTGGCGCGTGCCTTAGAAGCGAATGGCGTGCCGATTATCGGTACAACGCCAGATATGATCGATGCTGCAGAAGATCGTGAACGCTTCCAGAAGCTGCTACAAGACTTAGGCCTGCGTCAGCCGCCTAATCGCACTGCGCGTAATGAGCGTGATGCCTTATTGCTGGCCGCTGAAATTGGTTACCCGTTGGTGGTGCGCCCGTCTTATGTATTGGGTGGCCGTGCGATGGAAATCGTGCACCAGCAATCCGATCTAGAACGCTATATGCGTGAAGCTGTGAAGGTTTCTAACGATAGCCCTGTACTGCTGGATCGCTTCTTAAATGATGCGATTGAAGTGGATGTGGATGCGATTTGTGATGGTACCGATGTGTTGATCGGCGGCATTATGGAACACATCGAGCAGGCTGGCGTGCATTCTGGCGACTCAGCATGCTCCTTGCCACCCTTTAGCCTATCGAAAGAAATTCAGGACGAGCTGCGTCGCCAAACTGTAGCTATGGCTCACGGTTTGAACGTGGTTGGCCTGATGAATGTGCAGTTTGCGATTCAGGGCAAGGGTGACGATGCGGTGGTGTTTGTGCTGGAAGTTAACCCTCGCGCATCTCGAACCGTGCCTTATGTTTCTAAAGCCACAAGTTTGCCGATTGCTAAGATTGCCGCGCGTTGTATGGCTGGCCAAAGCCTAGTTTCGCAAGGCATGACCAAGGAAGTGATTCCACCTTATTACTCGGTAAAAGAAGCGGTATTCCCGTTTATTAAATTCCCTGGTGTAGATTCAATTCTGGGACCAGAAATGAAATCAACCGGCGAAGTGATGGGCGTGGGTGACACGTTTGCCGAAGCTTTTGTAAAATCACAATTGGCCGCAGGTGTTGCTTTACCTACACAGGGCAATGTGTTTATTTCGGTGCGTGATGGTGATAAAAACGGCGCAATAGAATGTGCACATGTGCTAGTGGCTCTTGGCTTTAAAGTCTTTGCAACTAAGGGCACTGCAGCGGCCATTGCTGGGGCGGGTGTGGCTGTACAGAGCGTCAATAAGGTGACTGAAGGCCGCCCACATATTGTGGATATGATCAAAAATGGTGAAATCGCCATGATTGTGAATACTGTCGACGAACGTCGCCAAGCCATTCAAGATTCTTATTCTATTCGCCATGAAGCCATGAAGGCGCGCTTACCGGTGTTTACAACGATTGCAGGCGCAAAAGCAGCATGTATTGGCATGCGTGATTTAGGTGAAATGCGAGTTTATGATCTGCAGGGCTTGCATCGCACGATCAAACACTGATAATTTACGCCCTAAGGTTCGTGAATCGTGTTTCACTTTAATGAAGCATAAGCACTAGAACTTAAGTAAAAGCCGCCGTCCACTTGTGACGGCGGCTCTTCTTTTTGGATGGAGACTGTAAAGAAATGATAAAAATTCCGCTCACCGTACAAGGTGCGGTAAAACTGAAAGCCGAACTGCAAAACCTAAAGAGCGTAGAACGTCCTTCAGTGATTGCAGCAATTGCCGAAGCACGCTCACACGGTGATTTATCGGAAAACGCTGAGTATGACGCAGCGAAAGAGAGGCAGGGCTTTGTAGAAGGCCGTATTGCGGAGCTAGAAAGCAAGCTTTCTAATGCACAGTTAATTGAGCCAGCTAGCCTTGCTGAAACCGCTGAAGGCCGCGTAGTGTTCGGCGCAACGGTTGATTTAGAAGACTTAGAAACCAGCAATAAAGTCACTTACCAGATCGTGGGTGATGAAGAAGCTGAAATCAAAGAATTTAAAATCTCAGTGTCTAGCCCGATTGCACGAGCGCTAATCGGTAAGTATGCCGGTGATGTGGCCGAAGTGATGGCTCCAGGCGGCATCCGCGAATATGAAGTGCTCAATGTAAAATACATCTAATACTCCTAAAGGGAATGCAATGGGCTTAGGTTTAGGTTTAAAAAACCTACTCACCGTACTGTGGATTGGCGGTATGTGGACCATTGGCGTCATCGCAGCCCCTGCGCTATTTGCTGGCTTAGATAAAGCCACAGCAGGTATGGTGACCGGAAAGTTATTTCATGCGATTGGTTGGGTAGGAATTGTAGCTGGTGTATATCTGGCGATTTGGTGTATCTGGCAGATGGGGATGCGCGGCTTTCAAAGTGGAAAATTCTGGCTGGTGATGGGGATGCTGTTATGTACCTTGGTAAACCAGTTTGCGATTTTCCCAATGATTTCTAGCTTAAAACCCGCTGTAAGCACTGCCGCAGAAGGTATGTTTGGAGGTGGTTTAGCGCAATGGCATACTCTTTCTAGCTTGATTTATCTGTTGCAGAGTGTGTTTGGTATAATTTACATCTGGTCTGACACTGATCGCTAAGTGAGCAAATAGCGCCGCTTGGGCGATGGGTTTTATGCATCGATGCAAAAAAACGCTAAAGTATTAGGGCGACCTGAGTCGCCCTATTTACATTAAAGCCTGTTTATTTGGCTTTTTTTGCCTTGGGTAGTACGATTCTAGGCTTATCGTTATTTGATGCGCGATAAACAATTAATAACTTACCAATGTGTTGAACGGCTGATGCGCCCAGTTCAGAGCAGATCTTTTGCATGTATTCTTCACGCAGGGCACGATCATCACCTAAAACTCGAATTTTAATGAGTTCATGTGCTTCATT
>Ga0247722_10000483_pt1 | contig 24452 bp, 20 predicted proteins | sample MSEWelMarce3H_FC_FD_189094 | JGI IMG/M metagenome (GOLD analysis project Ga0247722, IMG submission 189094) | Subsurface sediment microbial communities from gas well in West Virginia, United States - MSEEL Well Study Marcellus 3H_FC | ecosystem: Environmental > Terrestrial > Deep subsurface >... | reverse complement strand
CTAGTAACATTTTTGCGCAGAGTCGCTGCATCTAAACCAGTTTGCTCTAGCATCGCAGCGGAGCCGGTGATTGTGCCAATGGCTAACTTGGTTGCAATCTCTTCAGATAAACCGAGTGCAACACCACTTTTAATCATCTCTTCAACAAATAAAAAGAAATAAGCCGGGCCGGATCCACTTAAAGCAGTAACAGCGTCTTGCTGTGATTCAGCAACTTGCACTACTAATCCACTTGCAGAAAGTAATTTTGTCGCCGTTGCTAAATCATTAGCACTTGCATATTTACCCGATGAAATCGCACAAACTCCCTTGCCGACTTGGGCTGGTGTGTTTGGCATGATTCGAATTACTGGGTTAGCTTTCCCAATCCCCGATTCAATAAAGGCGGTTGTTTTACCAGCTGCAATAGAAAGTAGCAGAGTTTTTTCTGGTAGAGATTTACTTAACTGAGATAACAAATCGCCTAGATCTTGTGGCTTTACTGCTAAAAATATTAGATCACATTGAATTGCGATTTCAGCAATGCTTTTTTCAGTCACACCCAATGTGCGATGGAGCTCTTGGGATTTTTCCGCTACCTTCTCAGAGATACAGATTTGGTTGGCATTAATTCCGATACTTAGCAGGCTTTTGATTAAGGCTGTGCCCATAACACCAGCACCGATAAAGCCGATACAACCATCAAATGAATTACTTGTATTCATCTGTGTCATATCGATTGCCATTTGCTAAGCCTACCCAATTACTCTTAAAGCATCCTGAGGGCTTATCCTTATGCGCTATGGCTACCAAAGAGATTAAATCTAAGTTATCGAAAAATGAAGTAGCCCCGGGCTTTGCTCGTGATTGGTTAGAATTTAAAGATCCAGCAGATGCTGAAAACATTTATAAATGCGATTTAACCTGGCTGACCTCATATTGGCAGTGCATTTACGGAGATGGTTGTTGCGGTATTGATGAAGGAAAGCCTGACGCTGGATGTTGCTCTGATGGTGCTTATTACTCAGATAAGGCTGATGAGGAGCGAACCTTAAAAGCGGCAAAGAAATTAACAAAAGATATGTGGCAATTTTATGATGAAGCTAGACCTGCTAAAAAAGGTGGCAAACTTCGAATCTCTGAGATTGGTTTAGATAAGGACCGTAAGACTAGAAAAGTTAAGGATTCTTGTATCTTTTTAAATCGAAAAGGTTTTGCAACTGGACCAGGGTGTGCTCTTCACGGTCTTGCAATTAAAGAAGGTGTTCACTTTGTAGAAACTAAACCTGATGTTTGTTGGCAACTTCCACTTCGCCGTACCTTTGAGAAACGCGAGATGGGCGATCTTGAAATGACTGTCACAGTAATTGGTGAGTACGAACGCTTGGCATGGGGTGAAGGCGGAAATGATTTCAATTGGTACTGCACTAGTAACACTGAAGCTCACACTGGCAAGCTGCCGGTTTATGTCTCTAGCAAAAATGAGTTACTTGCAATGATGGGTGAGGCTGCTTACGCCGAACTTGCTAAACACTGTGATGCTCGCATGCAGGCGATTGCACTAACCGCCAAGCAACAAAAAAAGCGTGAATTACCATTATTTGTTATCCACCCAGCGAGTAAGGCTGTTCAAAAACAGCGATAGTCGGCGGTTGCCATTAGATTTCCCTCATGGCTAAAGCACCTGCAAAAGATCCATTCCGTTGTGTTGAATGTGGTTGGACTGTAACTAAATGGGTTGGCCGCTGTGGTGAATGCCAAGCATGGGGCACAGTCGAAGAGATGGCAGCACCTAAAAAACTTTCATTAGTTGCAGGACATGTAACAACTGCTGCAAAACCAATTGGTGATGTTGATTTAGCAAGTGCTAAAGCGCGCACTAGCGGTGTTGGTGAATTAGATCGTGTGCTTGGTGGTGGCCTAGTACCAGGAGCTGCAATTTTGCTAGCTGGTGAACCAGGTGTTGGTAAATCCACATTACTACTAACTGTTGCAGCCGAGACTGCTAAGCAAGGAATGCTTGCTCTTTATATCTCTGGTGAAGAGTCTGCCTCGCAAGTTCGCCTGCGAGCTGAGCGATTAAATGCAATTGATAAAAACTTATGGCTTGCCGCTGAATCAGATCTTGGCGCAGTCATCGCACACATCGACGCCGTTAAACCTGATCTAGTAATTATTGACTCGATTCAAACAATTTCTAGTTCAACCGTTGATGGCTCACCTGGTGGCGTTACCCAGGTTCGAGAAATTGCTGCAGCCTTAATTCGGATTGCAAAAGAGCGCGCAATTACCCTAGTTCTAGTTGGCCATGTAACGAAAGATGGATCAATTGCCGGCCCACGTTTGCTAGAGCACTTAGTAGATGTTGTGCTTAACTTTGAGGGCGAGCGCCACTCCAGACTTCGCTTAATCCGTGCAATTAAAAATCGCTTTGGTGCCTCCGATGAGGTTGGCTGCTTTGACTTAAATGATTCCGGAATTGTTGGACTTGCAGATCCAACTGGTTTATTTACCTCTCGTCACACCGATCCAGTTCCCGGTACATGTGTAACTGTGGCACTTGAAGGACGCCGGGCATTACTTGCAGAGATTCAATCATTAGTAAGTGCTGGTAACTCGGATGGCCGCGATTGGGGAAATGCTCGCCGTGTAACCAGTGGATTAGATAACGCCCGCACATCAATGACACTTGCGGTCCTTGAACTTCGGGCCGGTGTAAAGATCTCTGGCCGCGATGTTTATGTTGCAACTGTTGGCGGTATGAAAATTACAGAACCATCGGCTGATCTTGCTGTTGCATTATCTGTGGCCTCTGCTGCAAAAGGTTTAGCACTACCGGCTGATCTTGTTGCAATTGGTGAGGTTGGTTTAGCTGGTGAAATTAGAAAGGTAACTGGAGTTACTCAAAGAGTTCAAGAGGCGGCGCGTCTTGGATTTAAACGCGCGATAGTTCCAATGGGAAGTGATTTAAAGATTGGCGGGATGGAAATACTTGAGGCAGCGCGGTTAGAGCAAGCGATTTCTAAGTTAAAGATTAACTAGATTTCAGTTTAAATCCTGACGGGCACTTTGGTTTAGTCCCGGTCACTTTTTTCGTAACTTTGCCTTTAATGCATGAAATCGTATAGCGCTGATTCTTGGCTTGCTGCAACTTAACTTTGATAACTGGTGATGAGTATTTGAATCCGTTAGCAGAAAGGTAGAGCCAACCATTTTTTTCGTTAACAGTAGTTGTAATTGCTTGACTGCCCCCACCAGATGAAAGAACGCTGACGGTGGCTGAAATTGGAGCATTGGTGAACCCGTATAGGCATCGTGCTCTATCTGAACGCAATACTAGGTTGTAGGTTCCAATATTTTCATTCCCGTTCTCATCGTAATGAGGAGAGGCAACTTTATAATCTAGAGTTTGAGTTTTTGAATTAAATGTTGGTGGTGCTGAGATATACACTCCCGCATTAGTTGTCACTACGCCCAAAACATCTTTATCACTAGCGAAACACCTGCCAATGTTTTCTACATTCGATTCATTATTACTTAGAGTTCTAAATACCCACAACGATTTACTGCCAGTTGATTTGTCTTCGATGGCAGGAAGCCAAAGCAAATATTCGTCAAAGCTTTGTTGAGAGTAGTTTTCAAATCCCCTAAGAATTGAGACTCCTTCCCGGGTGCCAGAGCCATCGCTGTAATAATATGCGCCACCTATCCAATTGTTTCCTGTATTCAAATATTGATTTAAATTCTCAGGCAGATCAGTATTTTTCTTCCAAGTGTAAACAATGGGAACCTTAACCGGACTCGCTTCAATACTGATTAACTTTGTAGAACCAGAGTTGGTGATAGAAATTGAAGGTTCTTGCATTCTGCCATGCATAAATCCACTAACACCAATATTTGTGCGTATATCTAATCTGTACTTGATATTTTCTGGGTGAGGCCAAGCGATGGCACAATCGTTTTTGCTACCGCTAGAAAGACATTTACCTTGTGGTCCATCCGTATACCAAGAGTGACCGAGCGCATCAGCCTTCCCTGGATTAATTCTGAAGGGTCCAAACATTCCAGGTCTAGATTCAATAGAGACAGGAAAAATACCGCCTGTTAACTTATCAGGACTTGTTCGTGGGTCGTTGTAGTTATTCTTTGAAAACTTAATAAACAATAAAAATTTGTCCCCGCCCTGATGACTTACTCCATCAAAAGTCCAAAGTGAAGGCAGCCCACCATCTGGAATATTTAGCGCAGAATTACCCTTAAATGTGAACTCTGATTTGTCTGGATAGCTCTCACTTTTTTTCCCAATTACCTCAGTTCCATCACTCTTGATAGCAACCACACCCTGAATGCAGTTAATCTGATTAGTAGATGTGCATTCATCCAATAATGCATGGTAAACAATCTCGTCAGCCTTGGAACAATTTGGTTCACTGTAAGAACGACAAACAAATGATTCAACTTGTTTAGCCTCCCGGGTACCAAAATTATTCCAGTTCATCCCTATCAACCCAGATTGCGTGCCAGTCATATAGCTAGTATCTTCATAATAAACGCCGGTATACCCACCTGTGTTCTTCAGTGGTGGGCCACCAATTTCTAATTGCTCAATCAGAGTAGGTTGTGCTTGAACAGAATTTGTAAATGAAAGTACAAAAGCTAAAAATAGGATCTTTACTTTCATTTAATTTTAAATCCTGACGGGCACTTTGGTTTCGTACCTGTAACCTTCTTCGTAACTTTGCCTTTAATGCATGAAATCGTATAGCGCTGATTCTTGGCTTGGCTTAATTTAACTTTGATCATTGGTGATGAATAAGTAAACCCATTAGCTGATAGATAAAGCCAACCATTTTTTTCGTTGATTACCGTTGTGGCAACTTTATTTTCACCATTTTCTCCAACAATTGAGATTGACGCTTGTATCGGTGCATTTGAAAACCCGTAGATACAGCGAGCAACTTCAGATTTCAGAACTAAGTCGTAAGTTCCAATCGCCTCTGTCTCATCCGCGTTTAAGTGCGGTGAGATCAATTTATAGTCCAAAGTCTGGGTTTGCTGATTATATGAGGGTGGACCTGCGCTATAGACAAGAGAATTTGTTGTTACCACTCCAGATAACTGAGAGCTACTAGTAGAACAACTTTGAATGTTCGAATTGGCTTGATTAAACTCTAAGGTTCTAACTGTCCACACAGATTGTGAAGTAGTTGCCTTGTCCTTCAGTAATGGAATCCAGAGCATCGCTTGATCAAATGCATCTTGCCCTGAAGAGCCTGGCATTAAATACTCACCACCGGTTGAAAATTGTTGATCCCGCGAAAGGTAACTTCTCAGTTCTTCATTTATTTGTGATGTAGGAATCAATTTCTCAATAGTAGGTACTGTTACAGGCTCTGCCTCAATGTTAATTGTTTGCCCGCCACTTTGATCATTACTAATGGAGATTGTGGGCTTATAGATTCTTCCATGGAACCATCCTTTCAATTTGTCACCAAGAACAATTGTTAATCCAAATCGCATATTCTTAGGAAAACTCTGTGGCATTTGACATATACCAACTCCAAAAACCAAACACTTATCCTGGTCAGCCGCACCTGAATTGCTTCCACTTCCAAAGCCACCATTTGGACTGCCATCTCGTGAAGGATTGGAGGCATCCAGCGCATATTGCGGTGAATAAGCACCTGATTGCTCGTTAACAGCTCCGATAACAGTCTCTAGCCGGTTTATTCTAAACTTTTGATCAGTTACTTTCTGCCCGGAAGTTTTGTATATGTCTCCAAAAAATATTGAGGTTACATAGTAATTATCATTACCACCAGCGTGATTAATTCCAGGTATTTGCCAAACCCCACCCTGACCTTTGCCACGTGGCAAGTTATTTATTTCTAAAGCTGCAAAATCACGTACACCACTTTCTGGAACCAATTTAACAAACTTTCCATTTGTAGTTTTTCCAGCTTCATCAACTGCGTAAACCATAGAAATACAATTAACCTTAATTGCTGCATCACAAGGTGGTAGATGTGAAGTAGCAGTTACAAGGGCAGCTTTCGTACAAACTTCATCAAATAAGTCAGAGCAAAATCTTAGGATTGGCGGATTAGACGCTGTCTCGGATCCAAACAAAGCAGGAACGTTGACTCGCGGCATGAATCCTTCATTTATTCGAATACCCTGGTTTGGCTTAGTTAAATCAGGTCTAACGCCTGCGCTACCAACTTCTACGGAGGAAAGGATTAAAGTTAAAAGAATTGGAAATAAGAGAAATTTTTTCATATCTTTTTGTATCCACTCGGACATTTTGGAGAAGTGCCCGTTACTTTCTTAGTTACTTTACCTTTTGCACAACTAATTGTTAATTTCTTCTTTGAGATAGCTTTGTCCTGTGTTAACTTAACTTTCAAAGTCGGGCTAGAAAAAGTAAATCCATACGCTCCAAGTTTTAGCCATCCATCTTTTTCACTTATGACCGTGGTTGCGACTGAGTTTGCACCATTTTCATTAACAATCTGAATTGATGCTTTTATTGGGGCTGAGTTAAAGCCATATAGACACCGTGCAACATCTGAGGCCATAACTAGATCGTATGTACCTTTAAATACCTCGTTTTTTGATGTGTAATGAGGAGAGGCCACCTTGTAGTCCAGACTTTGTGTTTCACGATTAAATTCAGGGGGACCGCCAAGATAAACCATTGAGTTTGTGCTCACAAAGCCGATCAATTTATTTTTATTAGAAAAACAAGCCGGTGCATTGCCCCCTGAATTCAGAGTTCTAATTTTCCATTGTGTAGGGGATGCACTTGCTTTGTCCTTTATAAAATCACTCCAGTTTTGAAGTGCATCAAATGCAAGTTCTGAATCTGATGACGGCTGTGCCATGACATTTCTTCTTCCAGTTGGCCCAGGCTCCCCCCATGAAAACATTCCGTTTAAAGTCATGTAATTTGAATAGTAAGTTTTTAATGGCTCCGGAAGTGATGCATATGAAGTAATTACACCTACAACTGGAACAGTTACAGGCTCTGCTTCTATTGAGACTCGTGTGTAATTTGATACTTGAGAAATTTGTATATCTGGAGATCTGACTCGACCGTGAAACCAACCGGTAGGAGATTGCGACAATCTTGCTACTACTTTAAATCTTAAATTACTTGGGAAAGCCTGCTTAAGAGCGCATGAACCATCATCTACTGCAGCACAAGGAGCGAAATCTTGTTGAGATGTGAACCGAGTTGCCGTTCCACAAGGCAAATTAAGTTTCTTACAATCTACATTTGCATAATCTCTGCTGTCTGTAACGTAAGTTCTACCAAAACCACCAGACATTTTCGTAAACGGTGTGACGATCACGTCATAGGAGCCAAACTCAAACTTTTGTCCGTAGGATGCGCTTCCTCTTAATTGGAATTTAACCAAGTATTGATCGGTACCGCCTCCGTGAATTACGCCAGGCAACTCCCAGACTCCTACTGAAGTTCCCGTTGGTAACTCTCTATTTTCTAGTCCTAAATAATCACTTTTGCCAACTGTTGGGAATAAGCCAAGACTTTTACCTGTAACAGAGGTCTGTGTTTCTTTGGAATCTGCACTAATTGAAGAAAAGCTCTCGAGACAATTTATGGTTGTTTTTTCATTACATGCAGGTAAATTGGCAACAAACTCAACGTAAGGAGCGGTTGTGCAGAACTCATCATCCATAGATTTACAAATGCGCTTTTTCTCAGGAGTTCTTGCCGTATCCATTGAAGCTATTAGAGCACTTGGCATGTTGGTGTTTTCTGAATCTTCCCGAATAAACAAGCCTTGAAGTTCAGCACCTGAATTAGTACTTAAAGTTGTACCAAGGGAAAACTGTTCATCTGGAATGGAGTCTGCAACAACAGTGCTAGGAGGGACTATTAGGGAGGAAAGCAAAATTAAAGTAAACACTTTCATCATTTTGCTTTTCTTCATTTGCATTCTCCACTTCCAGTGAACTTTATGGAGAGCCTCGCTATATGAAACGAGGCTCTAGGAAGGAACATCCGTGATCAGACGAATGAACTTTATTTTTTCTTGATATATCCCTTAGGACAAACAGGCTTTACCGCAGTTATCTTCTTTGTGGTTTTACCCGCTACGCAAGTGATCGTTGTCTTTTTCGCAGCTGCTGAAGGCTTGTAGCCCTTCTTTAGTGCAATAGTCAACTTAGGACGTGAGTACTCAAAGTTGGAAACATCGATAATGATCTTTCCATTTTTGACTGCAATCACACTGATCGCTGCTGTGCTTCCGCCAGTTTCAGTAGTTACAGAAACCTTAAGCGCTGTAGCTGCATCATTTGGATTTGTCATACCCCAAAGTAATTTAGCGTCGCCTACTGGAATAACTGCTTTGTAGAAACCTTTATTAACAGTCTTTCCATCAGATGCAAAGTGTGGAGCGGCTGCAGTCCAAGTGAATTCCTTTGTTTGTTCATTCCAAACTGGAGTAGAACCTTCACAAACTCCGTTGGTACCAACATACATATCACCTGAAGTTCCTTCGACACCAAAACCTGAAGTATCGTTTTGGACAATTACCGTAGCCTGGAATTGGCGGACATTAGCTTTTGCTACGCCTTCTTCGCCAATGCAATCTTTAATCGATTTAGCCAGTGGCACTGTAACCGGGCTGCCAGTAATAGTGATTGTTGAATATCCACCGAAGTATCTCGTATCGGTCTCAACATCAATTGCACTAGCCATGATCACACCAGTACGAATATCACCACTTCTTATGGTTACTGATAAGACAATGTCTGGATCTAGGTTGGCTGCATAACCTTTGCTACCAATAGCGGATGCAAGATTTACTTTTTTGTCAGCACCCGTAATTGTTGGTAAACCATCAACGAAGAGATGATTTACAAATTCATTTGCAGCTTTCGCTTCAAAATAAACTCCGTCATAGCCGAGTGAATCAAGTCCATACTTGCTCCAATCAGCAGTAGTCCATCTTCCTGGCAGAACTCGACCAGCTTCAACCTGTGCAGGGGTTGAGGTTTGAGTATCGACTGGACTTGCAGTTGCACCCGGTGCTTCTGTGCTATCACCAGTTGCTGCACTTGTTACTGGATCTGCTCCTGGCAGATTCCAACCATTTTTAAGTGCTTCAGCTTTTGCCCAAGAAGGGATTACAAGAGTTTCTGTTTTAGAAAAAGCTTTTGTGGTTGAATTATAAGTTGCACCACGAGCTGGTTGAAGTTTTGTCTTTGCAAGATCAGTGTATTCAACGTAAGTACTGTTCTTGACATTGCCAACTTCACGAGCCGCCCAAGTTGCATCCGGGCCGCCCCACATCATGACAACTTTATTGTCAATTAAAAATACGATTGATCCTTTTTGACAATCTTTTCTCGTTGCTTCAACAGTTGCGCCATTAATCCAGCACTTCTGAGTTTGATCCCATGCCTCAACTGGAACATTTATATCAAATGTATTTTTCTGTGGATCTAAAAATGCGCCCCACTCTGGGTGATTAGGAGTTCCAACAAGTGCGGATACATCCATAACTTTCAGATTTGGGTTTGTCCAAATACCAATTTGGTACTGATCCATCCACCAGTCATTCATCTCAACCACGCCTGAACGTAAACGGGCGACCGGGAAAAGACGGTTTGGAATCTCTGTAACTGCTGGAACATCCTGGCCAGCTGCAACATAAACTAACTGAATCTTTCTGCCATCAGCATTTGTGACTGAAACGGACTCAATGCAGTAAAGACTTGCATCGGCAACTTCAGAACAAGCTTTAAATGGAGCTTTTGGTACACGTAGCGCCGCGCTTGCTGGGGACAAGCCTGTTGCCAGTAAACCCGCCAACAAAATAAGGCTTAAAAAGCCAGAGGTGCTCTTCTTTGCTTTCATATAACTCCTCCTAAGAGGCTAACGATGATCCACACAGCGTGGGCCAATAACTCACACACCGTATTCTGCAAGCAGATTTATGCAGTTAAAAGGGGTTATTTTCTAAGAATTTAGGGTGGTTAGGAACCAGTTCCATTGCCAAGAGGCATTTTTGGCCACCACTAGCTCATCGGTAAACTCTGGAAAGTTAAATACCAGTAGGACTGTTTCACCAGGAATGACTGTAGTTGGGCGAGAGTTGCTTACTAGCGGGTTGTTGTTTGAAAAAACCATCAAACTCGGGGCGACTGAGATTAGATCCTGTGTTTTGTTCTTTAAACTTAAAATCCAGTTTGTTGGGCATTGACCACTGCTACATTGCTCCCAAGAAACTTTTAAGCCAATTGCAGTTAATCCACCAAGGGTGTCATTTAATCCAGCAGCTTTACTGATGGCGCCAACATCGCCAACTGATTGCTCCCAAGTAAGTGGGTAATCGCTGATTACTCCAGTAATTTCTGATGGATCGATAGCATTTTCATCCGTTGAGCCAACAGCACCGTTGCTGGTCACAGTTGTTGAACGTTGCGAGATTGAATCAATGGCTATGTAAGTCACTGACGCAATAAAGATAGAACTTATGATCATTGATGCAGCTATTAGAACTCTTTTTCGTCTACGCCTTCTAACGCGCTCAATTACCATTGTAGATAAATCACGATTTTCTAAAACACCCAGTGCCATCCACTGAAGTTCGCGGCGGATTAATGGATCTACATCACTCATTCATCCACCACCTCTCCAAAAACAATCTGCGGTCTATCTTTCGTGCCAGAAATTTCATTTCTTATTGAGCGTTCAAACTCAGGGATTAATTCTAGATGAGCTGCAACCGCTGCCTTGCCACGGGCTAGATGAGAAGCGACAGTTCCGATGGGTAGCTCCAGGATTGTTGCAATCTCCTTCAAAACTAATCCGTATTCATATACTAAAACCAACACAGCGCGCTGAATTCCGGTCAAAGTTTTTAGTGCCGATTGAACCAATAATCTTTGAGCTACATCATCTGATTGATCAGAAATTGCCCTGATATTTTCAGCTAGCCCCCATGAGGTTTCATTGCTTTGTTGTTTACGAAGCCATTTTCTGCGCATATCTGCATGTTTGGAAACCATAACTCGCATTACATAAGCTTCGGGGTTCTCATGCTCCTTAACTTTATGCCAGCGCTCATACACATCAGCTAATGCTTCTTGCAAGACGTCCTCGGCATTTTGTGCGTCAAAACAAATAACGCGTGCGGCACGCAACAGTGAAGTTTGTCTATCTTTGAGCCACAAAGTGAACTCAACGTCAAGGTTGCGCTTACTCAAATTAGTTCACGTAATCTTCGCGACGGGTCCAAATCAATAAAATCCAAAGTGAGCAAACTAAAGTAATCAAGAGGGCTGGGAAATAAATAATCTTGTCAATTAGTATTCCAATTGGCGGATTGCCAGGAAATAAATCTCGAAGTGAAATTAGCGAGAAAGTAAGAGCAGCACTCCAGATCAAAGCAGACAATGTTGGGGGCCGGCGGCCAGCAGAAACCATGAAAGCCATGGTTGTAACAGAGGCTAGTGCAGTAAGCATTAAGATTAAAATGATAAAGGTTAGTAACTTAGTTGAATCATTTCGCTGCACAGTGAAAACAGAAGATGAAATACCTTGCTTAAACTCTTCGATTAAAAGATTTATAGCTTCTTTATCACCTGCTTCAATGATTTTTTCAGAATCAGTCCAAAGAACATGATTCATTTTAACTTTGAAAGTATCAATTTCTTTTGTGTAATCCTGAGGAAAAATGTTTAAATCTTTAATATCATTTGATTCATCGACATATGTTGCACTAATTGGTACTTCAAATTTATAGGTATCAAATGGATACCCACTTATATTTGATGTAGTAGAGCCTGGTGCCTGATCTACAGCCACATCAAAGCCACCAACAGGGATTTCTTTATCAAATTTATATAGATTGTCATCAGTTGGACTACTGCCTAGAACTGAATCAACATGGATTGAGATATCTTTTTGTGGCATCCATCCACTTCTATAACGAAACCCAAAGTATTCATCATTAGGCCAAGGCAAAATACGCGCAGTTGCTTCACCCTTTAATGGTTGAATTTCAGTTATCTGTACAAATATCCCCATATGTTTTGGGTCAACCTGTTTTGAAATTGCATCAGCAACTTCATTACTAGTTCCATCAGCTCTAATTGAGATTCCGATTATTATAAAAGTGTAGGCCAAGATTATGGTTAGAAATGAAAGAGCGATCCGTTCCATACCTTTTGGAATCTTTAGCATTGCCTCACGCCCCTTTGTCCTAGGGAAATATAGGGCAAAGGGTAATTTTTAAACAGACTCTTGCTTTATTTACTCATTTTGATCGGGAGTTATGGCTCGTTTTACTTAGTAGCCTCTGCTAAATCACCAGGTGTATCAGGCAGATCAGCCTTAGCTGTTCCCTTAAAGGTGAAGGTTGCATCAGCGGTTTCATCTGAAACATCTACTAAAACAATCTCGCCAGCCTTTAACTCACCAAATAACATCTTCTCGGAAAGTGCATCTTCTAGCTCGCGTTGAATTGTGCGACGAAGTGGACGTGCACCAAGTACTGGATCGTATCCACGCTTTGCAAGAAGTATCTTTGCAGCAGGAGTTAATTCAATTCCCATATCCTTAACACGCAGGCGCTCATCTAAGTTAGCAATCATCAAATCAACAATTTGAATAATCTCATTCTCAGTTAACTGATGGAACACAACAATGTCATCAATACGGTTTAGAAATTCAGGGCGGAAGTGAGTCTTTAGCTCATCTCCTACCTTTGCCTTCATGCGCTCGTAATTACCTAATGCATCCTCAACATTGGCAAAGCCAAGTGAGAGTGACTTGGAAATATCGCGAGTTCCAAGGTTGGTAGTCATGATGATGATGGTGTTTTTGAAATCAACAACGCGACCTTGTGAATCAGTTAAGCGACCATCTTCTAGAACTTGTAATAGTGAGTTAAAGATATCTGGGTGAGCTTTTTCAACCTCATCAAATAGCACAACAGAGAATGGACGACGACGTACCTTCTCAGTTAATTGACCACCCTCGTCATATCCAACATAACCAGGAGGTGCACCAAATAAACGAGATGCGGTGTGCTTCTCAGAGTACTCGGACATATCTAATTGAATTAAGGCATCAGCATCGCCAAATAAAAATTGTGCAAGTGTGCGAGATAGCTCTGTCTTACCAACACCTGATGGTCCAGCAAAAATAAATGATCCGCCCGGACGCTTTGGATCTTTTAAGCCAGCACGAGTACGACGAATTGCTTGAGATAAAGCCTTGATCGCTTGATCTTGACCAATTACACGTTTGTGTAGCTCCTCCTCCATACGAAGTAAGCGAGCAGTCTCTGCCTCAGTTAATTTAAATACTGGGATACCTGTTGCAATTGAAAGAACTTCTGCAATTAACTCTTCATCAACTTCAGCGACAACATCTAAATCGCCAGCTTTCCAATTTTTCTCTTTGTCAGATTTTTCAGTGATTAAAGATTTTTCTTTATCACGAAGTGAGGCAGCCTTTTCAAAATCTTGACCATCAATTGCTGACTCTTTCTCTTTACGCGCCTCTGCGATCTTGTCATCGTATTCACGAATTTCAGGTGGCACAGTCATGCGACGAATGCGAAGACGTGAGCCCGCCTCATCAATTAAATCAATTGCCTTATCTGGTAGTTGACGATCTGAAACATAACGATCAGCAAGTGTTGCAGCTGAAACTAACGCACCATCAGAGATGGAAACTTTATGGTGTGACTCATAGCGATCGCGAAGTCCCTTAAGAATTTCAATAGTGTGGGCAACAGTTGGGGCTGCAACTTGAATTGGTTGGAAGCGTCGCTCTAGTGCTGCATCTTTTTCAAGGTGCTTGCGGTACTCATCCAGTGTGGTTGCGCCAATTGTCTGTAACTCACCGCGAGCTAGCATCGGCTTTAAAATTGAAGCAGCATCGATTGCACCTTCAGCAGCGCCAGCGCCAACTAATGTGTGAATTTCATCGATGAATAAAACAATGTCACCGCGAGTGCGAATCTCTTTTAGTACCTTCTTTAAACGCTCTTCAAAATCACCACGGTAGCGAGATCCTGCAACAAGTGCGCCAAGATCAAGTGAGTAAAGTTGTTTATCTTTTAGCGTCTCCGGCACATCGCCCTTAATAATTGCTTGAGCTAACCCTTCAACTACTGCAGTCTTTCCAACACCTGGCTCACCAATTAATACTGGATTATTTTTTGTGCGACGAGAGAGCACCTGCATTACGCGCTCAATTTCTTTCTCGCGACCAATTACTGGATCTAACTTTCCTTCACGTGCTGCTTGTGTCAGATTGCGACCAAATTGATCAAGAATTAATGAAGTAGATGCTTGTCCTTCAGCTGGTCCACCAGCTGCAACTGCTTCTTTGCCTTGGTAGCCAGAGAGTAATTGAATAACTTGTTGGCGAACGCGAGATAGATCTGCGCCAAGTTTTACCAATACTTGAGCAGCAACTCCTTCACCTTCACGAATTAAACCTAAAAGAATATGTTCAGTACCAATGTAATTATGACCAAGTTGTAGTGCTTCACGAAGTGATAGCTCAAGAACTTTCTTAGCGCGAGGTGTAAATGGAATATGGCCAGATGGTGCTTGTTGTCCTTGACCGATAATTTCTTCAACTTGTGCACGTACTGCTTCAAGTGAGATACTTAGTGATTCCAAACCTTTAGCGGCAACGCCTTCGCCTTCATGAATTAAACCCAGAAGAATGTGTTCAGTTCCGATGTAATTGTGGTTAAGCATGCGTGCTTCTTCTTGCGCTAATACAACAACGCGACGAGCACGATCGGTAAACCGTTCAAACATCGAATCAACCTTCCTATTGCAGTTACTGCGCTGCTAACTAGTAGTAAGCCTATAACTTGAGTCCGACCTAACGCACATCAGTTTTGGCTCCGCTAGATATAGAGCGGATTTGGAAGGTATAACCCCAAATAGTGGGGGTTTATGCCCGAAATACTTAGAGAATCTTGAGCATCCGGGTATTGCCCAAGGTGTTGGGCTTAGCTGACTCTAAATCTAAGAACTCGGCGACGCCGGCATCAAATGAGCGGATCATCTGTTGATAAACCTCAGGTGTCACAGGTGTTCCTTGAATCTCTTCAAAGCCATGTGCACCAAAAAACTTTGTTTCAAAGGTTAAACAAAAAACCTTCTTAACCCCAATCTCTTTTGCATTCTTAAGTACTTGATCCAAGATTTTATGACCAACTCCTTGGCCATGCATCGATTCAATTACTGCAACAGTTCGCACCTCGGCTAGATCTTCCCAAAGCACATGCAGCGCACCGCAACCAACCACCTCACCATCTACTTCAGCGACAACAAACTCTTGCACCGCTTCAAATAAGGTAACTGTCTCTTTTGAAAGTAATCTGCGTTGATCTGAGTAAGCATCAACAATTTTTCGGATCTTCTTTACATCACCAGTTTTAGCAGACCGGACAACTACCGACATTACTCATCACCGGCAGATGGTTTAACAAGTGGAAATAAAATTGTTTCGCGAATGCCAAGACCAGTTAATGCCATCAACAATCGATCAACACCCATTCCCATTCCACCCATTGGTGGCATGCCGTGCTCCATTGCGCGCAAGAAATCCTCATCTAATCCCATCGCCTCTAAATCACCTTTAGCGCCAAGCTTTGCTTGTTCAACTAAGCGATCACGTTGAATAACTGGATCTACCAATTCAGAGTAACCAGTTGCTAATTCAAAGCCTTCAACATATAAATCCCATTTTTCAGCAATGCCTGCAACATCACGGTGAGCACGAACAAGTGGTGAGGTATCAATTGGATAACCCTTAACAAAGATCGGCCCTTTTAACTTATCAACAGCCACATGCTCAAATATCTCTTCTGCTAACTTTCCAGTTATCCACTTTGGATCAACCTTGATGCCAAGCTTTGTGGCAATCTTTTTTAAATCATCAAGTGTGCTTTGTGGTGTTACTTTTTCGCCAACACCATCTGAGATCGCATCAAATAAAGAGATCTCCGCCCACTTGCCGCCAAGATCTAACTCGCGGCCATCATGATGCTTCACAACATGTGAACCAAATACCGCCTTTGCTGCATCTTGCACCAAGGTGCGGGTTAAATCTGCCATGGTGTTCCAATCACCGTAGGCCTCATATGTTTCAATCATTGCAAACTCTGGTGAGTGGCTTGAATCAGCGCCCTCATTGCGGAAGTTTCGGTTAATTTCAAATACCTTCTCTAAGCCGCCAACTACACATCTTTTTAAGAAAAGCTCGGGTGCAATACGTAAAAACAGATCCATGTCGTAGGCGTTACTAAAGGTTTTAAACGGCCGAGCTGCTGCGCCGCCATGCATAACCTGCAGCATTGGAGTTTCCACTTCAATGAATTCACGGCTATTAAAAGTCTCTCGAAGTGAGCGCATCACAGTTGGGCGCATCCGCGCATTTGATCGTGCCTCAGGGCGAACAATTAAATCAACGTAGCGCATGCGAACTCGAGTTTCTTCAGATAAAGGTTTGTGATCAACTGGCAGTGGGCGAAGTGCTTTTGAAGCCAATTCAAAAGAATTAGCCAAGATTGATAACTCACCGCGCTTTGAAGTAATCACCTCACCCGTTACTGAAACTAAATCGCCAAGATCAATCTCAGATTTCCAGATCTCAAGTTGTGCTTCACCTATCTTGTCTAAGGAAAACATCGCTTGTAATTCAGTTCCATCACCCTCGCGCAAATTCGCAAAACATAGTTTGCCGGTATCACGCTTAAAAATTACTCGACCAGTTACTGATTCAATTTTCCCGGTTGCAACATCAATTGCTAAATCTTTATATGTTTCTCTAATATTTTTTAGAGAGGCTGTGCGAGCAACTGACACTGGATAGGCCTGGCCACCGCGACTTAAAATTGCCTCGCGCTTTTCCCGGCGAATTCGCAGTTGTTCCGGTAGATCATCCTCATCAGCCATAATGAGTTAAATCCTATCGTTAGGCGTTGCGCTCATGTACTAAGCGAAGGCCAATTAAAGTCAGATCTGGTTCATGAAACTCAATACTCTCGCTAATTCCAAGTACTAATGGCGCTAAGCCACCAGTTGCAATTACCGATACATCACCAGCATCTGGATACTGCTCCTCAAGTTCATCAATTATGCGATTTACTAAACCATCTACCTGCCCAGCAAAACCATAGATTGTTCCTGACTGCAGCGCCTCAACAGTATTTTTTCCAATAACATTTTTTGGTTTTACCAACTCAACCTTGCGAAGTTGGGCAGCACGTGCGGCAAGTGCTTCAACTGAAATTTCTATTCCAGGAGCGAGCGCGCCACCTAGAAACTCTCCTTTGGGTGAGACCACATCAAGATTCGTTGATGTTCCAAAATCAACCACAATTGCTGGTCCATCCTCGCCATACAAGGTTGCCGCAGCTAAGGTATTTACAATTCGATCAGCACCGATCTCCTTTGGATTATCAACTAATAATGGAACGCCAGTTTTAGTGCCTGGCTCAATAATTGTTGTTCGGATATCACTAAAGTGGCGATTAATTAAGGTTCTTATCTCTCGAAGAACTGCTGGCACTGTTGAGCAAACTGCTAAACCAGTTAATTTATAGCCAGCAAATAAGGCACTGTACTGAAGCCATAACTCATCTGCGGTATCACGTGGATCTGTCTTAACCCGCCATGAGTTTTCTAACTTATCCTTATTAAAAACTCCTAATACAGTGTTGGTATTGCCAACATCAATTGTTAATAACATTACTTTCCCTTTCTAAAGTCCAGAGCGATATCAAGTGCTGGGGCGGAGTGTGTTAACGCACCAATTGCTAAGTAATCAACGCCGGTATCGGCGAATGCTTTTGCATTTTCTAAGGTGATACCACCGGATGCTTCCAACTTGCATTTACCAGCAACTAAAGCAACTGCTTGCTTGCAAAGCTCTGGATCCATGTTGTCGAGTAAAACTAATTGCGCACCCGCTGCTATCGCTTGTGTTAATTGTTCTAGTGAGTCAACCTCAATTTCAATTGGCTTACCTGGAAATTTTTCTTTCAGTGCTTTAAATGCTGCGCTGATCCCGCCACTTGCAATTATGTGATTATCTTTAATCAAACCCTCGGCCGATAAGGAGAGCCGGTGATTTGTTGCCCCACCCATTCGCACTGCAAACTTTTCTAGAGAGCGAAGTCCAGGTGTTGTCTTCCGGGAATCTCTAATTACACACTTTGTGCCAGCTACTGCCTGCACCCATTTATTTGTAGTAGTTGAGATACCACTTAGATGAGTTAAATAGTTAAGTGCCGTTCGCTCTGCTAATAACAATTTTCTAGTGTTTCCCTGCGCGGTAATTAACACCTTTCCGGCAGCAACCGCCGCGCCCTCATCAACTAAAACCTCATAGTGATTGATTCCGCAGTACTCAAGAACTGCAGCTGCAACATGTAAGCCTGAAACAACGCCAGCCTTTCGAGCAACAAAATCTGCAGTTGAAACTTGTGACTCACTGATGGTTGCAACTGTAGTTATATCTTCACCGCCCATTAAATCTTCAGCAACTGCATCCTTAACCTGTTGAAAGATATGGTTTGGTGAGAGACCAAGAGTTTTTATATTATCTCGCAGCATATTCATTTAATCTGCTCCAGTCGCTTGTGCCAATTACCATCATCATCAAAGCTTTCAATAACTCTACTTTCCCACTTATCAGATGTATTTGGGAAATCACTTCGCCAGTGCGAGCCTCTTGTTTCAGTTCGCTCCAGGGCTGATCTAACAATTGCTGTTGCTAATAAATGTAAGTTAGAAGCCTCCCACGCTTCAATGCGTGGCTGATCACTTATTAACTTAGATAACTCTTGCAATGTTTGCATTGTCTTTCGTAGTGATGATTCAGAGCGCATCACGCCAGCGCCTTCACTCATGGCAATTTGTAGGGGTAGAACAATCTTTGGATCTAACAAAACTGTTTTTTTATCTTCAACTGGCTGCTCTTGTGGCGGTAGATCATTTGCTAAGGCATCGGCAATTCGGGCTCCGAAAACAAGTCCTTCTAACAAAGAGTTAGATGCCAATCGATTAGCACCATGTGCTCCAGTGCAAGCCGATTCACCACAGATATAAAGCCCTTCAACGGATGATTTACCATTTAAATCAACACGTACGCCACCGGAGGCGTAATGGGAAGCTGGCGCAACTGGAATCTTTTCAACTGTTGGATCTATGCCATTTGCAATACAGGATGCGTAAATTGTTGGAAAGCGTTTAGCAAAATCAGTAATTTTTCTAGCATCAAGCCAAACATGTGGCTGTCCACTGACGCGCATTTGATTGAAGATCTCTTTGGCCACTACATCACGAGGTGCTAAATCTGCTTGCGCATGTTTACCAACCATAAACTGTTCATCTTTATGATTTAATAAAATTGCGCCCTCACCACGAACAGCTTCACTAATTAATGGTTGTTGCCCGCGATTGGCTAAATCTCGCCACAAAACTGTTGGATGAAATTGCACAAACTCAACATCTGCAACATCAGCACCTGCGCGAAGTGCCAGCGCAACACCATCACCGGTTGAAACTGCTGGGTTAGTTGTTTGCGAATAAACCTGACCTAGGCCACCAGCTGCAACGACAACTGCGCGAGATAACGCCCGGCCAACGCCATCTAAACTTCCCTTGCCAATAACGTGCAATGTCACACCACACACGCGCCCAGATGCACTCTTTAGAGCATCAATAGCAAGTGCGTGCTCAATTATTTCAATTCCAGGATCACCTTGAACTGCAGCTAATAAAGCACGAGAGACTTCGGCGCCAGTTGCATCACCACCTGCATGCAAAATTCGATTACGTAAGTGACCACCTTCACGAGTTAGTGCAATCTCGCCAGTTTCAGATTTATCAAATACAGCCCCGCGTGCAATTAATTTTCGTACCGCTTCTGGTCCTTCTGAAACTAAAACATCAACTGCAGCTAAATCACATAAGCCAGCACCAGCTGCCAAAGTATCTTTCTTATGTTGATCTGGAGTATCACCTGGCCCAAGTGCAGCAGCGATGCCACCTTGTGCCCACTTGGTAGAGCCTTCATCAATTCTGGCTTTAGTAACTAATAGGACAGATAAATTGTGTGAACGCAGATTTAACGCAGTTGTTAAACCTGCAACACCAGAGCCAATCACAATTACATCAGCTGTAGTTGTCCAACCCGGAGTGCCACTTAATAACTTCATGCGCCACTTCCCATGCCCTTATTGTCGAGCAAGCGCACCCCATTTACCCAACCGGCGATAATCACCCGTTTGTTTTGAGTATTGGCACTTACTGGGCCAAAAGTTTGCTCATCAATTTCAGCTAGATAATCCAATTTAAATCCTGGCTCTTGTGCAAGCACCTTGTGCATCTCTTGCAAATTAGATTGTTGCAACGCTTTTGAAATAATTAACGCCGCTTTGCGATCGGCCTCATTTAATCGAATATTTCTAGATGAGAGCGCCAGTCCATCTGGTTCGCGAATAATTGGCGCCGCGATTATCTCAATTGGTAGTTCTAGCTCTTTAACCATCTTTTTAATTAGGAAAAGTTGCTGAAAATCCTTCTCACCAAAGATTGCAAACTTTGGTTTTGTTAAATCAAATAACCGCTTAACAACTGTTAGCACTCCAGCGAAGTGTCCAGTGCGAGCTGCGCCCTCATATAAATCAGCGACTGCGCCAGCTGATATCTTTTTAATCTCTGCTGGATAAATCACCTCAACTGTTGGTGCAAATACCGCTGATGCACCGGCAGCCTCTGCCAACTTTAGATCTGTCGCTAGGCTTCTTGGATACTTAGCTAAATCATCTTGATTTTCAAATTGAAGTGGATTAACAAAGATACTTACTAATACTGATTCACTTAAAGATTTACCTAGTTTGATTAAGGATTGATGGCCTGCATGTAGTGCGCCCATGGTTGGCACAAAAACTGGAAAATTTTGGCGCGCCAAATCCTGCTCAGAATTAATTAGCTCAATCATGGCTCCAGTCCTTTCCGGGTACCGGGCTAGATCAGAAGTTTAACTGGCAGATTGAATACTTGCCAATAAAGATTTTATTGAACCTTTTCCAGGTATTTCACCCATTGGATCAATAGCAAGCCATGGTTCTAAAACAAACTCACGAGATGCAGCTAAGGGATGTGGCAGTTTTAGAAAAACCGTATCGATTACCTGTTCTCCTAGCAAAATTAGATCTAAATCAATTATGCGCGGGCCCCAGCGCACATCACGAACGCGACCCATCTGATCTTCAATTGCAAGCAACTCTTTTAGTAATTGCTCTGGCGGTAGTGTTGATTGGGCAATAACAACTGCGTTTATAAAATCATCTTGCGCCGGCCCACCAACTGGTTTAGTCTCAAAGTAGGGTGAAATAATTAACTCACCAAGTAACTCTTCTAACTTAGTGATTGCTATATCTAGATTTAATCTGCGGTTTTCAAGATTTGATCCGAGTGCGATTACCGCTTTCATCGCTTGCGCTTTATCGTGACAATAACATCATCAAATTCGATTCCTAGCGGTGCCTGTGGCTTATGCACCTTAACGGTGATCTCTTTTACCAGGGCAAAATCTTTTAACACCTCTGTGGCAATTGCCTCTGCAACGCTCTCAATTAAATTAACTGGCTGTGCTTGAATATGCCTAACAACTAAAGTTGCAACATCTGCATAATTAACTGTCTTACTTAAATCATCCTTAACTTTTTCCAAATTTAAGGAGAGCTTTACATCAACTACAAATTTTTGTCCGCTGGTTCGCTCCTGGGTATAAACACCATGAAAGCCGATTGCAGTGATCCCAGTTATTTCAATTGAATCAATCACTTGCGAAGCCTATCGGCAACGGCAATTGCATCCAGATGTGGTTTAACTGAATGAGTGCGCACACCCCAAATTTCTAATCGAGCAAGCTGGGCTGTTAATGCAATGCTGGCTGCTTCGCGATTATCAGCATCCTTTGCATTTACCAGCTCACCTAAAAATCTTTTACGGGATGCACCAATTAATATTGGGTAACCAAGTAATTGAAATCTTTCAATATTTTGCAGGATCTCCCAATTATGTTCTGGCTCCTTTGCAAAGCCAATACCTGGATCTAAAATGATTTGTTCTGCCTGCACGCCAGCTTTTAATAATTCAACAACCCGCTGATCCAACTCATCTTTAACCTCTTTAACCACATCTTTATAAACTGCTTTGCTCTGCATATCCTTTGATTCACCGCGCCAGTGCATCACGATGTATTGCACCTTTGGATTTGCAGCAATTAATTGCGCCATCTTTTCATCAGCTAAGCCACCACTAACATCATTAACATAAGTAGCACCTGCTGCAATTGCAGCTTTTGCAACCTCTGATCTGGTTGTATCAACACTAATAACTGCGCCATCTTTAACTAATTCAGTGATAACTGGCATGACTCGCTTTAACTCTTCTTCTTCACTTACTCGCTCAGCACCTGGCCTGGTTGATTCACCGCCAACATCAATAATGTCCGCACCTTCAGCAATTAATCTGCGACCTTGCGTGATGGCAGCTGCTGGGTCTAGAAACTTTCCACCATCTGCAAAAGAGTCTGGCGTAACATTTAATATGCCTAAAACTAAAGTGCGTTGCATTTATGGCCTTTAAATTATCTTGATTGGTTAATTAAGGAGATTGCTTCAGCGCGAGTAGTTGGATTCATCAATTGACCGCGCACAGCAGATGTAGTTGTTCTAGCCTGTGATTTGCGAACACCGCGCATCGACATACAAAGATGTTCACAATCAATAATTACGATCACACCTGCCGGCTGCAAAATTTCAACTAACGCATCCGCGATCTGAGAGGTCAGCCGCTCTTGCACCTGTGGGCGGCGGGCATATAAATCAACTAACCGAGCCAGCTTTGAAAGTCCGGTAATTCGACCACTATCACCTGGAATGTAACCAATATGGGCAACTCCATGAAATGGAGTTAAGTGATGCTCACAGTGAGAGAAAACTTCAATCTCTCGAACAATTACTAACTCCTGATGGCCGATATCAAATGTAGTAGTTAATACATCACTTGGTTTTTGCCAAAGCCCAGCGAAGTTTTCCTTAAATGCTTTTGCAACCCGCTTTGGCGTATCTTTTAAACCATCGCGATTTGGATCTTCACCAATTGCAATTAGTAGTTCAGTTATCGCTTTTTCAGCACGCGCCTGATCAAACTCATTCTTAGCACCACCATCATGTGGTCCCATGGAAAGTGAGTTGATATCACTCATTATTGGCGGGCTTTTTTGCAGCAGTTTTCTTAGCTGGCTTTTCTACAACTTTATCTGCTGCCTTCTCTACCTGCTTCTCTTTAACTTTGGCTGGCTTAAGTGCAACAGGTGGAATTGTTGATGGCACGCGTAATTTAGAACCGGTCCAAGCAGCACGTTTTCTAACCTTTTTCACCTTTTTAAATACTTTTTCGATCTCTTCTTTATTTAAAGTCTCTTTTTCTAGTAGTTCATTAACGAGTTCATCTAATACGTCGCGATTTGCAACTAAAACATCAAAGGCCTCTTGATGGGCATTTTCAATCATTAACCGAATCTCAGTATCAACAATTGCTGCCACATTCTCGGAGTAATCACGTTGATGTCCATAATCGCGACCTAAGAATGGCTGTGAGTCTGCAATTCCTAATTTAATTGCACCTAACGTTTCAGTCATGCCATATTGAGTAACCATGGCGCGAGCTAAATTAGTTGCCTTCTCAATATCATTTGAAGCTCCAGTAGTTGGATCATGGAAGATTAACTCTTCAGCAGCGCGACCACCCATTGTGTATGCAAGTTGATCTAACATTTGATTACGAGTTACGGCGTAGCGATCTTCATCAGGTAAAACCATTGTGTAACCAAGGGCGCGACCGCGCGGCATAATTGTTACTTTATGTACTGGATCAGTATGTGGAAGTGCGTGCGCAACTAATGCGTGGCCACCTTCATGGTAGGCGGTGATTCTGCGCTCTTCCTCTGTCATTAATCTTGATTGCTTTTGTGGTCCAGCCATCACACGATCAATTGCTTCATCTAAATCAGAGTTACTAATTACTTTATTTCCTTCGCGGGCAGCAAGTAGCGCCGCTTCATTTAATACATTTGCAAGATCTGCTCCTGTAAATCCTGGTGTGCGTTTGGCATATGAAGGCAGATCTACATCTTTAGCAACTGGTTTATTTTTTGCATGCACTGCCAAGATTGCGGCGCGGCCCTTTAGATCTGGCCGATCTACTGGAATCTGTCGATCAAATCTTCCTGGACGAAGTAGTGCAGGATCTAAAACATCTGGTCGGTTTGTAGCAGCAATTAAAATTACTGAACCATTTGCTTCAAAGCCATCCATCTCAACTAATAATTGATTTAATGTTTGCTCGCGCTCATCATTTCCACCGCCAAGGCCGGC
>Ga0247722_10000482_pt1 | contig 24562 bp, 35 predicted proteins | sample MSEWelMarce3H_FC_FD_189094 | JGI IMG/M metagenome (GOLD analysis project Ga0247722, IMG submission 189094) | Subsurface sediment microbial communities from gas well in West Virginia, United States - MSEEL Well Study Marcellus 3H_FC | ecosystem: Environmental > Terrestrial > Deep subsurface >... | reverse complement strand
ATCTTCTTTAAATTTACCACACTATTACTATCAATATTCATATTAAAATTTTAATACAAATATAATAAATAATAATGTAAAACGCAAGTAAATGCGACTTTAATTTAATCTATTATAAACTTTATCTTAACCAAATGAACCGTTTAATGCTATCTTTAATCCATAGTTCCTAGAATCAGATTTAGGTATAGATTTACGTTTAAAATACATATCTTTATATATATTACTAAATGCTTCTCCTAAATGTCTAGGTCTAATATTATTTACAATTGCAAGATTTGGATAAAAACTAGCTACATCAAGATCTAAAATTACTTTATTTTCATCAGATTCATATACTCCAGGTTCAATACAACCATGCAGTCCGCCTTGACCATAGTCTATTGTAAAATCACCTAATTTAGCTGAATAATGAAAACTACCTTTAGTATCTGTAGTAGTAAATGATTTAATTTTATTTAATAAAGTATTTAGTTCTGGAGTTTGAAACTTAATAATATCCAGTATATACTTGTTAAACTCTAGTTTATCTACATAAGTACGCATTTTTTTAAGATCCCACTTATTTATATTCATTTCAGTAGCTAATTTGCTAAGAAATATTTGTTCACCTATTTTAGGATCGTTAGCATTTATTAAATCGAGATCGTGTTCTTTTGATAAATCTTGACGTAATATAATCTCATTTTTAGACTCTAGATAAAATTTATGTGTAGCATCCACATCATTTATACAGTAATTAATAACATCATTAAAATATTCTAACGGTACTTCTTCTTTATTACCAAATGGTAAATCTTGTACAGTTTCCATTCGCATAGCAATTTCAAGTGCTTTGAGAGATGTTGCTTTAGCCTTATTATCAAAATGCCATATTTTATATAAATCTAATTGTGGTATTTTTACATCTCTATCTCGTACAGTTGAATACTCTAAACTAATTATATAATTGGCATAGTTATGTATTGCTAATATAAGTTCATCAGTATTTTTATATTTATAATAGTTATTAAGTAACCAATGTATTACAGGATAATCAAATGCAAGATTATTATAACCTATATGTTTTAAACCAGGGGATGATAGGTATTTAATCAACCTATCAACCTGGTTTAATCTATAACTTATTTCAAATGTATGTATCTGTTTAGTATTAATATCTTTGGCTACTAAACAGAATATGTTGGGAAGTGTTTCTATGTCATATACGTGAATCATATTAAATTAATTATTTACCTGTACTACCAAATCCTCCAGAACCTCTATTAGTATCTGATAGTATATTAACAAGATCCCAATTAAATGGTTCAACTTTTTCAAAATAAATCTGGGCTACTCTGTCTCCCACTTGATATGGGAAGTCATTATCTCCTACATCAATCATATATAGAAATTTAATTTTCCAATTACCTCTATAATCAGAATCAATTTGAGCAGGACTATTTTGCATAATAAGTTCTGTCTTAGTAATACTACTTCTAGGTACAATAACACCTTTATATCCTTCTGGAATTTCAGTAGCAAACCCTAGATCTACTTCATACTTACCAAAATCTATTCGTTTAATATCAGCAGCATATACATCCCAACAGGCAGCATATTCGCTACCTTTAGTTGGGGGTATAAAATTAGTATGTGTTGGTTTAATCTTAATATTTAGCATAAATTAGTTTTAGTTAACCCTATAATAATCTACTTTACAGTAATGGTCATCATAGCCACAATCCTCTGCTATAACCCTCTCTATAATTTCCTCTCTAGTAGGTTCTTTATCAAAATCATAGTGAAGTACCATATTTTCTTCGGGCAATCCACTTCTATCTACTTCTATACAATATAACATAAATTAGTTTTATAAGTTACCAGTATAATATTCTTCTGTATGATGCTTTTCAATCATAATACGTCTTAATCGTTCTTTTAATACATAATCATTTGTCTTATCAATTAAATCTGTAATTGTTTGCCACTCTGTATAAGGTGTATTAATAGCTTCTAGTAATAAATTTTCTTCCATATATTAAGATATTTCGCAATTACCTCCAGAACAAGCTAGTTCCCCTTGCAAATCTGTATTGTCATAAGTTTCTACTACTTTACTTAAATCAATATTATTTAAACTCTCAATAGCATTATTATATTCCTCTTCTGTACATGATTCAAAGGGTGCTTGTTTATAGCTATGATCTGAATGAGGTAATACAGATATCCCACTATACAAATCCCTATTAATCCACATCCAATTAGCTACTTCGTCCCATTCATTATCTCGTATAGAAACTGTACAACTTACATTATGCTGATTGTAACCAGTATTAAAACCGGGTTTAACCCATTTATCTGTAATAGAATGAACTCTATTTAGTAAATCTAAGGCAGATTCTTCTCTAGTTACAGAGCCCTCTGGTGCTTTTTGAGGTACAGATATAACAGCTGTAGTATCTGGATTAAAATAATCATCTTCTAATAATTCAGGGTGATATATACTAAGATAAGTATAAATAGCTTCATTTTTATTAATTCTCATTCTACGCCAGTAATACTTATCATGCCAAGCATGTATACCAGATGATGTTCCTAATACTAGACTTGTTGTACCCGCTGGCTTAACAGTTGTTACTCTAGCAGCTGGTTTAATACCTATCTTGTTAGCAAACTCTTTATTGATTTTAACGGCCAAATCAGCTGCTTCTGAAATATTATAATCAAATACATTCATTGATGCAATACCTGTCATAGAAACACCTAATAATGCGTCTTTTTCGCAATTCTTGCGCCAACTGTCCCTCAAGTAATGAAAATCTGTATAGCTTGCTTGTAATGTACCAATAATAGTTGCTGCTTTGACTCTGTCATTAAGATCTTTCTGTGATTCTATATTAGAAACGTTGACCTCGGTCAAATTACACATTTGTTCTGATTGTAAACTAATTTCATGACACGGATTGAATCCATATTCAGGGTTATTAGTCCACGATATACCCGGCTCTCCACTACCAGAGTTTTTAATATAATCCCATAATTTATAGAAATCAACTTTAGTAGCTCTTGATCTAACAACTACAGCACTATTATTAGCACGACCTCTTTGCGGATTAAGCTCCCACCAATTACCTGTTTTGCAAGATAACATTTCTTTATTATCTATTGAAAATAAGGCAATTAGTGCAGCACGTCTAATACCACCCGACAATACTGCATCTGCAATATGACACATTATATCATGTACTTCCAGTGGAGTTAGTTTAGTACCTTCTTCTTTTGAATCTAGTACTCCCCTAACCTTAATTAGACATTCCTTTAATGGCTGAGGACCAGGCGCTTTACCTCCACTAGTAATAAGTAGACTTCCTTTAGGTCTAATATCACTGAAATCAAATTGTATAGTAGAACTTATTTTGCCAAAGTAAGATTTCATTAATACTTTAATAGAGTCAGCCCAACCTACTATACTATCGCCTATTACATATCTCCTGACCCTATTAGGATTAGGCTTACGTATATCAGGTAATTGCTCTACGTGATGGTCTTGTACAGAATATCCTACCCCACTCCCACTTAATAATAGAAACATAGTTTCCTGAAAAGCTCTATAGTCATTAATTGCCATAAAACTACAATTATATAACCTAGCGGGGTTAATTTCTGAAGCTTGTCCAGCAAACTGCATACTTCTCATAGAGGGGAGTATTTTTTTATCATATACAAATTGATATGCCCATTTAATATCATCTTCTATTTCAGGAAACTTAGATAAATGCATTGACATATTTCTATCTACAATTTCAGACCATGTTTCCCTGCGCTCTTCATTAGGCAAATATCTTGCGTACTTGTTAAAAATAGTAATCTCACTTAAAATCTCTCTACTTCTATCCATATTACTATTCATGTATAAAATTTAGTTTAATTAATATTAATACTCATTTAACAGTTCTTCAATAATAGGGTGTCTCCAATTAGTCTCTAATTCGTAAATATTTATACCGTCTATTATTCTGGACATCTCACATAACCTTTCAAAACCAGACTCTTTTTTGTCAATAATACACTGATTAGTGTCTCCACAAAATATCATTTGAGAATTCTTGCCTAATCTGGTGAAAAACCCAATGGTATCATCTCTGGTAAGATTCTGAGCTTCATCAATAATAACTACAGCATTACTGAAAGTTCTACCTTGAATAAACATTGTAGGTACTATCTGTAATATATTATTTTTAACTAGTTCCTCATATTCTTCCACCCCTTCAATCTCTGTAACTATCTCATACAGAGGAGTGATCCACGGCGAATATTTTTCTGAAATCGAACCTGGGAGAAAGCCAATGTTATGATCCTTCTTAAATACAGGGGGTCTAGTTATTACAATTTTTTCTATACCACCATTTTTACGCCCTAGAGCATATTGCTCCAGAGCATAGGTTACAGCTATTCTAGTTTTACCTGACCCAGCTTTACCTTTTAAACAGCTGATATCACTGGTTTTAATGACTTTCTTAGCCTCATGCTGATCAGGGCTGAGGCTTTCGTTATACTTTAGAATTGGACCTTTAGGAGTTCTAGCCATAAGTTTCTTTAATTAAGTCAATTTTACTACTTAGTTCTACATCTTCTGGGAATTCTGTAAGATTAAGATATTCTATCCATTCCTTAATTAATTGTGGATCTCTATATACTACCTTACTTATAGTATCATATAGTTGTAATGGGTAATATTTGTAAGTAAACTTAATAATCTTTTCCTTACTTGATTCACTAATCTTACTGTATTTACCAGCAATAAACTTATCGTAATCTTCTAGAGACTCTTCTGGTACACTTAATACTAAGATATATTTAGTATCTGTTTCGGAAAAGTCGGCAAAGATAGGTAAGTTTTTATAGTAATCAAAAAACTCTAGTGTTAAATTATCTTTAAATAAAGTTAATACCAATACATAATCTTTTTCCTTGTATCTTACAAAGGTATTTTCTATATTATCTAGAAGTTTTTGTACATTTTCTTGATAATCATATAGAACTAGTGGTAAAATGTAACTTTTTGATTTATTCATACGCCTCTTCCAACTTCACAATTAAATATTAATGAGCTTTAAAATTATACACTGGCTTTAGTATATCAATTATATCAACAGTATCTTTGATTGCAGATGTGATTTCTTCAATTGATTTATACGCCTGAGGGGCTTCATCTAAAGTAGATTGTCCTACAGAAGAACTATAAATACCTTTCATTGATTCTGTGAATTCATTTAGATCAATATTATCTTTAGCTTTACTTCTGCTCATCAGCCTACCTGCACCATGAGGAGCTGAGTAATTCCAATCCTCATTTCCTTTCCCCTTACAAAGGAGTGAACCGTCTCTCATGTTAATTGGTATTAATAGTGTTTCTCCCAATTCAGCAGATACAGCTCCTTTACGTAAAATCATACGATTAAAGTCAATATAATTGTGGATTGTTTCAAACCTATTCAATTCTTCAAGCCCATATTCGTTAATAATTATATCAGCAATAGCCTTTCTGTTTATCATCGCAAATTCTTGTACAATTCTCATATCATTCATGTAGTCCTTAAAATCACTATCTTCTAAGAATGCCAATTCTTTATCTGCGCTAGGCTTCTTGAGTTTTTTAATCTCTGAGTCTATATATTTTTCACGGCCTTCAGACTTCAATTTACTGATAAGATTATTTTTAACTTCCTTCATCTCATTGACATTCTTAAAGGCTTTGTTTTGATAATATTTACATGTATCTCCACCTAGCTTCCTGCTACCAGTGTGAATAATTAGATAAAGGCTGCCATCATTTTTTGATTGACTCAGCTCTATAAAGTGATTACCACCACCTAATGAACCGATAGATAATATTGCCCTACCTAAATCTACATGTTCTTTACATCTAAGATTGTCAAAATTAAAATGGTCTTTGCTAGATTGGTGCACAGAAAAACCACTAGGCACTTTAGTATTTATAACTTCATCTAGTTTTTCAAAATCTATACTATTATCTTTTAATTTAACTGTAAGCATTCCACATCCAATATCCACACCTACTAAATTAGGTGTAACTTTATCTGTAATTGTCATAGTAGTACCTACTGTACATCCTTTACCAGCATGGGCATCAGGCATTATCCTGATCTTAGAGTTTTGATATGGTTCAAAGTTAGCCAGCTTTTTGATTTGATCATAGGCTTCATATTCAAAAGTTTCTGCAAATATTTTAACTTCATTACCAATATTATTTTTAATTACTTTCATACAATAGGTGTTTTGATTTCAATTAAGCCCTTATTCTCTACAATTTCTTTAGTCAAATCATATTCATCATTTTCTAAATACCACTTATAATCTTCAACTAGCTCAAGTATTCCTTTATATTTCCTACCACCAATAGTAGTCCAACCAGTAAGACCATATTCAATAAACTTCTTAGGCATTTCATACACTAATGGTAAATCTGGTCTTTCTCTAGAAATATATACAAATCTAAATGGCTCTACTGTATAATCTTTAAACTCTGGATGATTCTCTATAATATAATATACAGCAGCAGTGTACATACCCCCTTGTAGATAATATTTATACTTCCAGAAGTTTTGCATAAAGTCATAGAATGCACCAGTTTTTAGATCATATGGATATATAATCTTCTTATTATGGTCTACTAACACTCTATCCAACATACTTTTAACTGGTAGTCCTTTAAGAGTAAATAAGATTATAGCTTGATTAACAGCTTCTAAATCAAATCCATCATTAAATATATCTTTAGTATATTCAAGAGATTGTAATGTCTCAGCCATTTGCATGGCTAGTTCATACTCTCTTTGATTAAGGTATTTCTTACCATTAAGCATACCTTTAACCATGTTAAGTTGGGCTTCAAATTTACTATCAGTTAATGATGGGTTCTTCTTAAAACCTAATTTAGTACAGGCTTCTTTTAAAATATCTTCACTAGGATCTTTAATTTCATTATCATATACGTATTTAAGTAGCTTACTATGATGAGTGCTACCAGACAAATCAGGAGCTATATTAGTAATATGATACTCTTCCAGTGGATCATAGTCTTCCTGTGTAATTAAGTTGTCTACAATGCTACCTAGAGTCAATCCTGCACTCATTTTAAAGTCTATTCCATCCCTGATTACAGAAGGCCCTTTGTCATCTAATTCCTTGAAGAAAGAGTATGAAGGTCGTTCTATAGCCCTATACTCTTCTTCAGTAATATTCTCACAAAAATTTTTAAAATTTACCATATACTATTCAATAATATTTTTATAAAATTTTTTAATTGCTTTATATTTATTTTTAGCGGTAATTAATCCATTGTTGATATAATGGTATGAATCTTTTATATGTATTGCATTGTAAAATCCTGTTCTATAAATTGCTTTATTATTTAAATACATGCTAGCTTTTTCTAGCGCTTGTGTACGGCAATTTGCTCTTACTAGTAATAAATCATTTTTTTCTACTCCTGAATCGTTTAACTCTACTATTTTATATAATTCCATATCCTTAATAGTTATTATTGGTTAATTCCATTGCTATTTATATCAATACAGTAGTCTATATTAAAAGAAATCCAATTATAAACATTTCTATAGTTACCCAAAATTATAATATTCCATTACCATTGTATCTAATTCAGCAAATCTGTTACTACGTGGATGTCTTTCACAAAGTCCTTCTGATATAATTCTAGCACTATGACCTTGGTTTCTATCATTATGTACTACTTGTATAAAAGCATTTTTAACCTCTACATCACGAATATATTTCTTAGCGTGTTTAATAATATCTAATTTAGTATATTGCATTTATTTAGACTTTATTTAAAAACTCTTTTAAAAGGTACGAAATAACCAGAATCATCAGTCAACACAGCTTCTTCATCAAACCATTCTTCTTCCATATAATCTTGTACATCTGGCCATTGAATTAGACAATATGATGATTCTACACAGTCAATAAAATTATTGACTTTTTCACTTGTTTTTTTATCAGCCTGTCCAAATTCAAGACCATCACCAATAATTTCTTTTATTTCATCTAATTTATTCATATAAAAATTGATTTAATGTCTTATAATTATATTTCAATTTAGAATCACCTTTTCTACCAAATTTACAATCTCTAGCATATCTCTCAATGTCAATCACTTTCTTAGGAGTAAATGTTGATTGAAATAATATACCTGACTTAGTTTTAGGTGCGAATGGCTTAATTTTTTGAATATAAATATCATCTTTATCATACAGCCACTTTTGCTTGTAAGGAAACGATATACTACTGCTAGTATTAGCTTCATGCGAGCCTTTAACTTCAATATAAGAAGTCGGCGCTCCCATATTGTTAATTCTAAATGGTATATCTTTTGCATTACAATCAATAGGCTCCCCTCTATCCAAGTAGAAGATATTTTTAGCCTTATCTGTCCAAACTACAGTAAAATCAGCAGTTATACTAGCTTTATGAAGTAAGTGCTCGGCCTTTTCTAATACCTTATATTTACCTTGTTGTAAGTAAGGCTCAGATACTGATTCACTTAAATCAAATGTATCACTTTCATATGACCATTCCCTAATATAACCAGTTTCTTGTAGCTCTTCTAAATAATAGCTAAAATATTCTTCTACTTGACTCTTAAATTTATTTGTCATCTCTATTGTTTAATTCAATTACATCTAAACCGTACCTGTCTTTATAGTCTTTTGCAGTATATGGTATACCCATAAATCCACTAATCGCTTTTATATAAGAGTAATGGGTTGACGAAGGTCTCTTTTGTCCCGGTGCGGTATTGATTTCCAGTACTTTACACTCGTTAGTTTCAGAATTATAAGCAATGTCTACTGCGCCAAAATCTAATCCAAGAGCATCTACGGCTTTAATAGCTGTTTCTTTAACAATATCTTCCGCTTCTACACCTTGTCTACAAAACGACCACGCCTTCTTTAAATTGCGAATATAGTCAGAATCCTCGGTCCTAGTTATGCCTTTCTGTGCCATTCTCTCACTAGACATAGATTTCTTTTGAACTTCATCAATTACTTTACCATTAAATACGTGAATACGATACTCCTTATCATTTTTAAAATATTCGGTATATAACCTAGCATCTACTATCTCATCAGGTGTTTTAGCAAGAATAATACCTTTTCCTTCTCTACCCCTGGTAATAGTTCTGCAATAAATAATATTACCCTCTCCACAAGACTTAATAGCGTCGTCTTTATTTAAAAAGAATTTAACATGAGCTACATTATTTTGTTTAAGTAATCTAAGAGTAGCAATTTTATCAGAAGCTCTATCAACAGCAATAGGCTTATTTAGTAGAGTGAAATTACTGCTACTATTTTCTAACACAGGTGCGACTCCTCTAAACCCCCAATTAAGAACTACATCCCCATCTTTAGGCCTATAATTACGGTTAGGGTAGACACGTTTAGTATTAAAATGTTTAGAAATAGCTTTTGAAGATAAACTATTCATTGCGTATGGAAGAATTCTTAATCTAGTCATAATTAATTAGTTACAAAATTATTTAAATATTTTATTTCTATCGAGAACTACAAGTACAAGCATCATTTTACTACCATTAGTACTTATATAACGCTTAATATTTTGTTTCTTAGAAAAGGGTTTGAGATTTTTTAGAATAGCATATGAATCATATTCTGTAATATCTAGTAGCATTTGATGTTTATTAACTTTCCTACAAACAGCTTTTAAGATGTCTTTCATATCTTTTTTACCGTAAGCAGTAAACTCATCTGCATATGCTATCCCGAAAGTTTGGCAATTACCATTGGGATCTTCGTGTACTACAAAATTTACACAATTTCCAATATCACTAACACTATCGGTGGCAATATCTGTAAATTTATATTCAGTATTATAAAAACCTTTAATCTTTTCAATTTCTAAATCAATCATAACCAATTTATATTAGTATCATAATTATCTTTTATTAACTGATCTAATTCTTTAAAATTAAAATTCCATATTCTACCTTGTCTAGCAGCAAATGATGGATGTTCTGCTTCTAATATATAATTAGAATTAGTATTAATGTATTGCTTATAGCTTTGAGCATGTTTACCCCACAAACAATATATTATACCTGAATTATATTCTGATAATCTTATTAATAATTGTTTAGTAAATTCTCTCCATAGTTTATAGTGACTACCAGGTTTACCTTTTTCTACCGTTAATATAGTATTATATAAAAATATACCCTGTTTAGCCCATAATGTTAAATCTTTATCTAGGGGATTTGTTTGATTAAAACCAAGTTCAACCCTTTCCTTAATCTTTCTAAGAGATGGGCTAAGGCCATTTGATTCCAAACTATTAGAAAAAGCTAGCCCTGTAGCCCTATTGTTTGGGTAGGGGTCTTGTCCAATAATAAATACTTTTAAATCTTCATAATTAGTTAATTGAAATGCTTTAAATACATTTTTCTTATCTGGATATATTTCTTTACTCAAATATTCATTATCTAATGTTTTCAGTAACTTATAAAAGTAGTCAGATAGTAGTATAGGTCTTAACAACCTATACCAACTACCTACTAACTTCTTTGCAAATTCTTCATGTACCATTCATACTAATTCTTTTATGGGGAATTTAAAATTATTTAGATTATCATTCATTACATCCAATACCCCAATAAAATCTTTATGAACATTTTGGTTATACTTCATAAGATCTTTACGATACTGAATATATGCCTTTAAATAGCCTTTTAAGACCTTATTTTGATAGCATTGGGTAACAATACTACTGAGGTTAATTTTAGTGTTAAAATAAGGCTCATTTTTAATTTTATTAGCATACTCAACTATAGATGTAATAATAAACAACCATGCTGCTATTTTATCTTTATTGAAAGTATTAGTATGCATTCTAAATTCAATAGTACCAGTACCTTTAAATGCAAAGTGATTTAGATTACATATAGAGTATCTAGACCTACTATTCCATTTATGATATCCGTCTGGATCTACTGGGTTAGGCATTCCTAAACTAAAATCTTCATAATGTAAATTACCGTCAGATAAGTATCTAATTATATAACGTAAATCATGTTTAAAATCTTTATATGTAATTTTACTTTTAGGCAAGGGCTTACAATAGTTCTTTTGACTTCTTTTAAATAGGCTTGTCTTCTTAATAAATAGTGGGAACATTTCATATAGTTCTTTCTGTAATACAGATATAGTTCTATATAACGCTACCAACATTTCAACAGACCTTTCATAACCTCCTATATGAATATGTAGGCTCTCATTAACACTTTTAGTGCAATATCTATCCAGTAAGTTACAATGCTCTTTAATAGCATGAAGTACATTATTTTTATTCAATATTATAGTTGCATACTCAAAAGATATCCCTGTAGATCTACGTAAGCTACCATCTTTTACAGGAACCATACCAGTTTTCATACACTTATTCTCCGGTACCCTCCCTGCATTGGTTTCGTATTCTATACCATAGGTAGCATTATTAGGTAATTCTTTGTAAAAGTTCTTAATTATAGGTGCTTCAAAATGATTATTAAAAGTCTTTGTAAACTCATCTAATCTATAATTAACACTATAATCAGTCTCTCTACTATATCTACCACCCACTCTTTTTTTATAAAAACCTTTACCAACATATGCTTTTGGGTAATATTTACCTGAAGATAACTCTTCTACATAATCATTAGTAATAATATCTTCGTTTAGTACAGGACCTCTATTAAATATGTAAGCATTTTTAAATTTATTAGGTTTAAAATAACCGTATATTAGCTCTTTTTTATTGAAACCTACTATACCTCTAATATAGTTATCAGTCTTTAATACATATTTTTTAGTATCATAATCATAAATAATCTTATTTGTATCAATACGATAGTAACGTCCGTTATCCATTTTAAAACATTGTCTACCTATTTCATAATATTTACCATCATATTTTCTACAATTAGACTTTAAAGCTTTGCTACCATCGTATGTAATTACTTCTTTAATCATTATCACCTATTTCAGAAAGTTTATTTTCAATTTCTTCTAATACTGCAATAGCTTTATTACCGGGTTTACTACCTTCATAAACTTGTATTACATTGATACAATCTTGAATATTTTTCAAAGCATTTGCAACTTCATTAACAACCTCTCTCTTAATCATTTGGTCTTCAGGAGACTCATAATCATCATCAAAAGGTAGTTTTTCTAAAAATGGATTGGATTTATTATACTTTTCATACTCCTGATAGGCTTGTTCATATGCTTCCGCTGATTCATCTTCTTTAGAGTCAGTAATCCACTCCCCTTCTGATATATCAGAATGATCTGCAAACTTCCAAGTACCAGTATTGGTTGTTTTAAGACTGCCTCTTATATATTCGTACTCTTTACTACTAAATAGGGGGGTAATTTCCCCTGTAAAATACCACCAATCTTTCCTATCTTTGTTCCAACAGCACATTGTATCATCAGTACCATATTTATGTACTGGATATACTGATACTCTACATAGTTCTTTCATAATGAAACTTTGTTTAGTATCATTACCGTTATCTTTAAACTTTTTCATGTACTCTTGGAAGCTAATATGATCAGTAATCATACAGCCATCTATAAAATAATATGGTTTAGTTTTAACCCATTCTGAAGCAAATTCCCCACTTGGTTTGTCATGAATCTTACCGGTTTTATCTAAATGATAAATACCATGTGCTTTTTTACCTTTATTATCCCAATACCTACCTTTTGCATAAGCAATTGATTCATGTAATATAGGTAAAGTTTCTTCCTCTATTTTATTGGCTTTACTAGTAGTAGTATTTGCAGGCAAGGAGTTCCTTTTAGCATCATAATTATTGTATGGTTTGTTTTTATAGCTACCCCATCCAGTATTATAATTACTACTATAGGTAGATTTTTTATATTGACCTGCTTTTCTAGTAATTTTAATGGTATCAATTAACTTACCCTCTTCAAATACATGAATTTCATTACTACTTATACTGTCTATCTCAGGATATTGCTTCTGAGTAATAACCCATAAGGGAGTTTCTTCTGAAGAAAACCATATATTATCCTTCTCTTTCAGTAGGTATAAAGGTCTTTCTTCCACTTCATTTAGGGCCTTTTCATAAGATTTGCTACTACCTTTAAATAGATATAATCTATCCTCTCTGAAATCAAACCAAGCTAAAGCAGCACTCCCCTGGTATTTTTCAAGAATAGAGTAGTCTTCCTTAACCAGTAGGGTCCAAAATAATATTTGGGAATCATTAGGAGAGTGTTCTATAATTTCCTCTCCATCAATATACTCTAACTTATCAGGCACTCCATACTCTTCTTTTAAGTCACTATCGTTATACAGAGTACCATTGTGCATACCCATACCTATAATAGTACCTGTAATATCTCTCACCGGATAAGGTTGGGTAAATTCTATACCACCAGTTCCTTTAGCAAATGCTGAGGTTTTTCTGGTATGACCAAACATTACAGTTTCCTCTTTATAAGCAGGATTTAAATTATCTCTAATAATCTCAGTATAAGTATTACAATTCTTGCTATTATAGTGTTCATAACTGCCACCAATCATTCTACCAGCAGCATCACCGCCTCTTTTATCATTAAGAACTCCTAACATATTGAAGTCCTTCCAATTAAATCTTTTATTATCCTTTCCAAAATAACCCCAAATACCACACGAAAGTGCAGTATAAGGGGTTTTAGTTATATAATGGATAAACAAATTTACTATTAGTATACTAAGAATAATATTTACCATTTAATTTTATTTAATTAAGATTTTATACTCTTCTCCTTCATATCTACCAATTAATCTAAATTCTAATCCTTTTGGCAAAAATTGTTTTCTTAAATGCCTTACCACCCCTTTTAACGTTTTAATATGAGCAGTATTAGTATATGTGGGATAATATATACTACGAGCTGTCCAAGTTTTACTTTCGTCATTGTAACTCCAGTCTAAAGATTTAGCTTGTAGCCACCAAGACATTTTACCACCAAAAGGTTTATTATGTATAAAGTAGGAGTTATCTTTTAAAGGTTTAATTATAACCTTCCTATTCTGCTTAAAATCATCCGGTAATTTAGGTGGGAATTCTAATCCTTGAAACTCACTAAAGGCTTTACTACTATACACTTCCTTCATTCTTTCTAATATGAAATCACTTTTACAGTTTTGTATCAAGTAGATATCAATCCATGTAGGGGTATTCATAATAGGTATCTTGCCATTTTCAAAGTCTTGTTTATTATACTGCCATACCCAATCTCCTATACATTCCTTATGTCCGTTAAAAAATGTAACTATTTGACTGTCAGCCCAACTTTTAAATTCCTTATAATTATCATAAGAATCAGTATATGTTTTATCAATTCCAGCCATTGTATTAATTATAGTTTATTTTAAATACTTACCGGTCTTGGTTGGTATGATGCCGCCATTTCTTCCATTTGGTCTAAAATACCTCTTAGATTTCTCCTAATAGGCTCTTCTATAGAAATATTTGTATCTACAGGAATTTGCTCTAATAGATCAATACCTAAGAATTCATAATTATCATATGAAGCTTCTGTTAGCGAATGTAGTTTTTCACAGTTTTCTATAGATGTGCAAAAATTTATTGTTTTGCGAGTTTGTTGATAAATCCATTCTAAGAATTGCCTTTGTAGGAAATACCCACCTAATGCTCTAAACTCTACTCCATACGAGGTATCTCTATAAGAACCATATGCTCCGTAATTATCTCTACGCTCTTTTGTAAAATGAATAGTATCTGCTGGTAGACTTACAAAATAATCAAAAGCCCTAGCTAACCATTCATTCATTTGCATAGGGTCTATATCGTCTCTAAGCATTTTATAGCCTATATGAATATGAGCACCTACAGGTCTAAATAGACTTTTACCTAAATCAGGAGATGCTTTAGTTTTTCTAGACCAAGCGTCGTTATAACTGCTACAACCAAACTCTTGACCATCATCTGTTACAATGAACCTTTTATTATATTTAACTAGATCTTGATAATAAATATATGTATTATCTACATTTATAACAGAATTTATTAAGTTCTGTAGGAGTAGCATATTTCTATAAAACTCCTCGAAGTTTTTAGATGGTGGCATATTACCTTCAACTAATAAGTTGTCTTTAAGTATAGCAAATCCATCCCCTTTATCTTCAGGATGATGTTTAGTACCTGTAAAATACTGGTATGCAGGTACATTAATATTACCTTTTCTTAATGCAAATTCTGGATCAGAACCTATTGTTTGAAATTCAATCATACTATTTTAGCTTTTGAAATTCTTTATAAAGATAGTCTACTGGGTGTATTTTTGTAAAGTCATAATTACAAATGTCCCATAAGAATCCATACTCTTCCATTAATTTTTCTGCGTGACCAATTGTCTTAGGTTTGTTCGCTTGAATTTTAGGATATAGTTTTACTACACAGAATTCAAACCAGTGTATATTAAAATGACTTTCACTGTTTTTATCATATACGGCAAATACATTATTAAAATCTGACTTCAAAACCCTGCCATACATATCGTATTCCCATGAAAATTTACTTTCAGGAAACAACTTTACCGCCATTTCTAGCAACTTATCTTTATGATCTTGTGTTAATTCAATAGGTGTCATACCAAAATCCATTTTTAATTAGCTTATCATTATCTCTTAGCTCTCTATTATATACATACAATAGTACTTCCCCCCATTTAGTGGTTACTGTTGTTTTATCATACAAATAAGGATACCCCTCTAAACTATCTAGTCTATCTAAACCCTCTTGATCATTAACTTCATATATTTCAATAAATACTTGATTATCTCCCAGTTTAATACCAGGAAATGGCCCTAAATCATATAAATCAAAACCTTTTACTAGTTCTGTACCAATAAATGTATAATTTTCTAGCAACCTATGATTACTATAACCTTTTTTCAATGTACCGTATACTCCTACAAACATATTATAGTTATTTAAGCGTGTTGTTTAATATATTTTTTATACTCTTCATTTACATTATACCAATAGTCATGTCCAGATTTTGTGCCAGACCAAGTTAAACTAAAATTAATCCATTCATTTGGCTCCTCTGCATTATAATTCATAAATCTTTCAAGACCATTTTTATCACCTCCACGAGCTTTTTTAAACTCTTCCATATATTCATCATAGATACTTTTTTCTTCTAAAAATTGAATGAATATACCTTTAGCTTTTTTAATATAAGACTCTCTATCAATTAACTTATATTTATCTATTAATTCAAAGCTTTTACTGGCTGTAGCCCATTTAGTTAAGTCTCTCCATTGTGGCCCTTTTATAATAGTTTCACATTGATCAAACGTATTAGCATTAACATAATGACCCCATGATTTAAACTCTCTATCATAAAAAGTCATTTGTTGTACATCTGGGCAAGCTACACATCCTATAGTTTGACTATTTTCTTTATCTAGTAAAATCCTAGCTAAGTCACCTTTGGTAGCAGTTTTAAACTTAGATTTTAGTAATAGAAATAAATCATTAAATGTCCTAGCTCTATGCGGTTTACATTGTATGAAATCATTTTCTACATAATAAGTAGTAGGAGTATTTAAATTAAGATAAGTAACAATATAATCTTTTTTATTATTAATGTGTATCCCTTCTTTATAATAAATCTTTCTCATAATCTTTAATAGGATTTAAATTTATATCGCTAAGTGAAAACTTTTTACTTCTTAATGCATATTTGAGTAATTTATCAAAGTTAGGGCCTTCTCTTACAAAAGATTCTGTCATATAACGAGTTCTTCTACCTGCAATATAATTATTTATAAAACCCATAGCTACAACTTTATCTTTAGATATAACCATTTTACATATGCCATCACAATAATATACTCCTACATCTGATTTATTTTTATTTAAAATAATTCTGGCAAGTTCTCCTTTAGTTGCGGTCTTAAATTTACTTTTAAACAACCAATATAAATCATCAAAACTTCTTGCATATTTTTCGTGACATTGTATAAAATCATTGTCTCTGTAATATGTTTTTGGGTAATATATACCTTCTCTTGATTTAAAGAAGTTTAATATATATTTTTCCTTATCCCTAATATGCTCACCTTCCTTATAATATATTTCTCTCATGTTCAATTAGTTTAATACAAGCATCTCTTCCATTTATTAAATAATAATCAGATATGTCCTTTAGCATATTACCTGTATTGATATAAGGTAATCCAAATTGTTTCTCTAGTTTTTTAGCAGCATTAATACCTGCATCATCAAAATCATAAAATGTTATTATTTGATTAAACCTAGATTTTAACTCATTAATAAGACTTTGCTTGAAAGTATAATTCTCTGTCTGCGGAGCTATAAAATTGTACCCTAGATTGTGGAGACACATACCGTCTTTTAATGAGGAGGCTATGAATAGTAGTTCCGATTCCTCTGGTAATTGGATATACCCGCTTAGGGTATTTGGAAGAAAGTTGTTTATCCATTTTAAATACTCATTTTCAGGTTGATATATTTTAAATCTCGTTAGATTATTCTTAAACTCTGTATAACCATAAGCTAACTTATCAGCTTTAAAAATCTTATTATTAATAAATATATATTGTAGAGGTTTAACTTTATACTTATTTAAAGTATTTAAGCTTACTCCATAGGAATTCCAATATTCAATGTCCCAAGGTTTCCACACTCTACTCTTAATATTTAAGTCAATTGTCTTTTTAAGCTGCTTTAAGTCTACTTTATGAGTAACAGGTGGCCTAGGACCACTTTTAGATAGATTGTGCCTTAAATGGAATCTATTTGACAAATTAAAGTCAATTACAACTTGTTCTAAGGCTTCTTTATATGATAAATTTAATTTATTCTGTACAAATGTAATTGCTCCACCTTTATCACCAGTTCTTAAATCCTTATACAATATTCTATCAGTGTATCTATCTGAAATATATACTGCAAATGACGGGTGGTTATCTTTTCTAAAAGGTGAACTAATTACACTATTTAATTTAAATTCTGGTAAATAATGTCTAAATATATCGTAATCAGATATGTAATTTAATATATTATCCTCTGTGACTAATAACTTTTGTTGAAATCTCTCATCGTTTAGATTTATCATTATTTAATAATTCAATTGCTTTTAAAATTGCAAATTCTCTACATTCATTAAAGTTGTCATTTTCTTTAACGTACTTGTCTAAATTTACTTAAAGTCTTCTTTCAAACTCTTTATCTGTAAGACTTTTCATGTAGTTCAATTTATTGAATTAACGTTACAATTACGTTGGAAGAGCAGTTTGCCTACCAATCCGTTTCGCACCACGTACAGTAAGCTTTACCGTTTTTAAGGTAAAGCTTGTTTCCACATTTGCGGCAAACCGACTCTCCAACATCAGGTATAGTTAAATTTTTAACTTGCCTTAGTGCTATTTCTGTACGTTTCTGCATTGGCTGTTCTTCTCCACTACCCATTTCTACATCTTTCAAACCTTCGTTAAAGTAAGTCCGTATGTCTATTAATTCTTCTTTTAAGTTTTTCATATTCGTGCTTTTAATCCGTTAAAAATCAAACCATACCTGAATCACGTTATGCGCTATTTAACCTTGTAGCCCATTTTAATTAGTTCTTGCTTCATTTCATCTGTAAGCGTTTCTATGTTTTCAGATTTCCACGAGTCTTTGCCTGTACTTGTGTTAAGCTTCAGGCAATAACTAATTAAAACCGCGCCTGCGTAATCATAACACACCGCTTTACTTTTCCAATCCCATTGGTTTATAACTTCAAGTTTATACCAAGGATGCTCACGCTCAGTTTCGTTTACATATGTTGTACTTCCGTATATTTTCATAATTCAATAATAAACAGCGCATAACAATATATAAAAATAATAGGCGATATGTATTGATTATTAACTATTTATCTTTTAATTAACTCTTTCTATTTGCGAAGTTCAGCGTTTCAAATCGCCTACTATTCTTATACTTAACGTTAGCGTTCATTTATTTTTTCATTATATTATTTCAAATAAAAAATAGGTGAGGATAATTCCCCACCTATTAGATTCAGTTTAAATTTAACTGTTTATTTATGCCCAATCATCAGCTACTCCTGAATCTTCTGATCCACCTCCAATAGTAATATCTGGACCATCAGAATCTGGTTCAGGGCGCTCTGTAAGTGCTTTACGACTCAAGCGTGGCATACCATCTTCTACATTCTGAATACCCCAGAATCCATCAAGCTCTAGAAAACGACGTGGGTAATCAACTGTACCATAACATACAGCTACATTAACCTTTACATTAGACTGATTCTTATTACATAGCTTCATTGTGGTATCGATAAGTTCTTCATAGGATGCTACTTGTGTTGGTAGTTGGTCTTGAACCCTAAATACTTTAGCAAGGTGTTTCATCTCTTTTACAAAGAATTGCTCCTGACCTTCTGACATATCATCTAGATTACCTTTAAAATAACCTTTATTAAATTCAGCTCCAGTCTCGTCAGTTACAAATAGTTTGTAATCAGGTGCATTCTCAACGTCATTAGCTGTTTTCTTCTCTACTCGAACTGAACAGCCTTTAACAACTCCAGCCTCTCCGCCATTAAAAATCTTAAATTCTCTTTCCTCAAATCTCTCGTCATTCAAATTGATCATAAAAATACTTGTTTTAAATTGTTAGTTGATATTAATTATTTAACGTCTAAATCTTATTTATTAGGTTAGGGTACAAAGTTAATAATATTTATTTATTTTACAAATTATCCATTATTATATTCATCAATCTTTTCAGCTACGTAACCCAGATCATTAGGTATTTGAATAGTATCAAACATATCTATAGGAGATTTTGAAGGATATTCAGAAGTTCTGTTAGTAATAAAATAATAATTACCTTTACCTTCTTTATCGTCCCATTCTGTGTGGGTATATAATAGTACAGTAAATAAACCCTCTAGTGTAATCTTATCATCAATCATTTTACCTAGAGTCTTCATCTTACGTACTACCTCAAAATCTTTATGTACTTCCTCTGAATGACTTAATATAAATACTCTCAAATTATCCCTAAGTTGTCTCCCTTTGTCAAATATGTCGTAATACTTTTTACCTAGCACATTAAACTTATCAAACCCTTTTTCTAGTGCCTTATTCATAAATTCAAATCCCATTATATATTGAGCATCATCAATAATAATGTTTTTAATTTCAGAACGCTTTTGGTCTACAAAATCTAATGCCTTTACAATTGTTTGTGGGTTACTATCTGATAAGTAATTACCCTTAGATCCTTCAAAAGGTGTGTAAAACTTCTTCCAGCCTTTAAATGGCAAAGGTTTACCTGCTACATTGATAATAAGAGTTTCTTTAGGATCTAACCCTTTAATACCTAGCTTCTCATTGCCATGAATAGCAGTTGATTTACCTGTACCACTTGCTCCTACAATACCTATAAGTTCACTCATTAATTAAAATAATTTATTGTTTGTAAATATTATATCAAGTTTGTCACCCATTATCTTAATGGCTTTCATAGCATCAGATTTAGAAGCGAACATGGGAGTGCCACGTAATGATTCTTTGTCAAAAATAGGAATATAATCTCCACCATGACGTTTGATAAATATTCGATTTACACATTTTTCATCATTCAAATCATCTGCAATGGCATTAAGCACTTTAGTGTAATATAGCTTCCTATCATTATCTTTCAGCCATCTGTAAACGGAGTATCCACTAATAGATGTTATCTCATCTAACTCACTTTCATAGTCCTCCAATGTCTTCTCTTTGTGTTTAGCTATATACTCTTCTGCTGCTTCACAGGTGGAGAAGTATTTTGCATTAGGCTTCTTGCCTGAATTTTCATGAGCACCGTCCGAAGCGTGCATTATTTTTGGATCTAAGCCATCATAAAACCACCAATACTCATCTCCTTTAAATATCTCTACTCCATCTTCAGTAGTGAATAGAGGTTTGACAATCTCTGCCCATTGATCGTTATAATATATTAACATCCCATTGGTGCTAACTCCAGCTCCAGATGCCCATATATTAAAAATTCCGTCAGATATTATAATTCGTTTGTCTGGCTGTGCAGCACTTCTAAACTTAGTCCCTTTAGGATACCTTCTCTTAGCTTCTTGTAAGAGCCATGCTTCTTTTGTGGATGGCTTGAAGCAGTTTTTATATAAAATACTTCCTACCATACATACATTATGAATTGCTTGTTGGCCATTACAGTCAGGTTTTGTTACTGGTAGTATTTCTCCTATTGCAGGCCAAGTGTTACCCCTAACCAATTTAGTGCATTCAACATATTCCAGTATCTCTTGCTCTTCTGCTACCTTGAATAAATCAGGATTATCCTCAATAAGTTGTTCTGTGACTTTTAGGGCCACACCATTAATAACCACCTTATCGCCTATTTTAACTTCCTGTTGATAATAATATATTTTATTCATCGTGAACTGTAGTTATTAGTTACTAAATATTGTGCTAGATCCATAGATTTAAGCCATTCTTTTAGAGTAATATACTTATTCTCTCTGTTGCTATAACATATCGTTTCATTTAGAAACTCTTGTACACCTCTCCAACCAGCAACATCTTTCATTCCTGTAAGACATAGATGTACATAATTCAATTGAGGCTCTATACCAATACTTTGATTAATAATACTTTGATCACCTACTACTGTAAGAACAGGGTTATTTACATTCCCAGAAATACTGTCTATATAATCACTAGGATCAAGTATTTCAATATTATAATAACCCTCTCTTAAAATATATTCAGGTAAATCTTCGTAACTAATATCAATAAAGTTACAAGTTAATTTATTAATATAGTCAGATGGTTGGATATTAAGATAACATCCTTGTCCTAGCCTTCCAATATTAAATATCCTAGTGTATCCACGAATAATGCCAGCTCTAAAGTTATCAGCAGTAGGCATGGTTCTGAATATATCACTAATATTTAATAGACTTCCATATGCTGCAATAGTATATTTCTCACTTTTTGGAATACCGTCAATAGTATTTAAGAAGTTTTGAACCATGCTTGACTTGATATTAACATTCCTGCCAAATAGTTTTTCTAAATACTCTTTAGATTTCCAGTATTCTCGATGATTCTGGTAATTGTTTTTAACTTTAATCATAAATTGTTAGTTTAATATTATTATCCGTAAGATTCTTCTTTAAGTCTTAGTTTATCTACAAATCTATATATATTTGGATTAGGTTCTCTAGGAAGCTCTTTAAATAAGTTTATAGCTCCATTAAAGTAAGCTTGTACAGTTGCATTAGCTTTACCACTTCTATTAAGCATAATAGATATTTCTCTATGATAATCTCTAATTCTAGTTAAATCCCAACCTTCATATTCCTCTTCCTTATACTTATAAGGACTAAATATACCTAACATTAATGTTGCGTCTTGTGCAGTATCTTTACAGTTAGCTAGGCCTTCTCTATCAGGTCTAACTTTATCTAATACTGTATCACCTCTATTAGTAAATTGTTGTTTAGTACTGTCTGAAGATTGCTGTTGTACTAGAACAGGTGAATACCCATATCTATTTTTAAATTTAATAAAATAGTCACTAGACAGTGATTTAATGCATTCATATACAGATTTACCACGTTCCGACATTAATGAAGCATGATCTACTATGGGTACAACTATTTGTTCTGGATTGTTTGGTTCATAATAATCAAATGCTTTGCGTTTTTTACCAGGATTTTCCCAATCATCTACTTCTTTATAGTGGCTTATACCATTTTCTTTGGCATATTGTTCTACTTTTACAGATATACCTGTAGGGTGCCTAACACTATCAATTATCTCTACTTTTGATTCAAAGAAATCCATCCATTCTTTAAATTCATCTGAATCTAGTATTGATAATATTTCTTCTTCTACAGTGTACCCCTCAAATACTGATTGTAGGTGGTCGGGATTAATTAGAATATTATATTTAGTATACAACCTATAACAAATGGCTTGTAATATTTTCATATCTTTGGACAATTCCAATGAAAAGTATAATACTTTATAATCTATATTTACTTTTGGATTATCCAATAACCAGTCAAGTGGTTGATATACAAATAGATGGTCTGTAAGCTGCGTTTTGCTTTCTTTGGTGCCGCTAGTTATTATTGTGTACTGACCTTTACGCACTCCAGGAAGTACTTTAGATAGCCTAGGAAACTGTTTTGACCATGGTATAGCAATTATACCTCCAGACTCTTTTACACGCTTATTCTCCTTAATACTATGTAATACTCTATCATATATCATAATCGCTCTACGTTACCCCCTTCATTATACGGTACATTATCAACAATTTGGTCTACATAAGGCTCCCAACCATTCTGATTGATATATGTTTCTAATTTTTTCAAATAATCTAATGCTCCACGTCTTTTATAGTCTTTAAGCATTAAATTAGTGGCTTGGATAATAGTATTGTGTAATTCAATATTCTTAACCCTCCTAAGATATTTTTCTGATAATAACTTATAATCTCTAGTCAATTTACCTAACTGCTCTTTATTCTTAGTACGTAATATTCTACCAGTAGGTGTTTTATAGGGATATAAGTCAAATAACTCATCAAAGTTAACTTTCTCTTTGCCAACTATTTTAAGAGCTTTACTTGTAAGATATACAACACTATCGTCCTCACTGAATTCTATTAGTTTCTTTTCAACTAAACTATTAATTACTTCTCTACTACTTGTAAAGGGAATATCATAATTATCTTTCTCTTCAATTTTAAGTAACGTTAAATACTCATTGATATTGAGTTCCCACCTAATCAACTTCACTAAATCAATCTCAATAATCATTTAATATGTTTTATAAAGTTTTGTCAAATACTTAATTTGTTAACAATGAGTAAACAATTTGCATTAATGCTGCTATTTCTACTAATATAATTATTGGAAATATTATATCAAAATCTACCCAATATCTATCGTCTATATAATCTGCTAACTCATATGCGCTCCATATTAGTATAAAAATAGCAATAAATATTGCCATCATCAGAAAAAATACCATGTTATTTAATTTTAAAGAATTTATTATTAGTGCTTTGTTTGTGTTTATAAGGACTATCTTCAGATAAAAGCCCAATTGCTATAATTGTATTTAAAATCGGTACTACAACAGATGCAACATCTTCTTTATCAGTATTTATCATTTCCCATCTGCCACCTTTAGAATGTGCTATGTGTAGATACCTCCATACATAATAAGCACTCAACAAATATATTACTATACTAATTATTATCCAAATCATATCTTAAAATATTTTATTACTAATATTACAAAAGTGAATATCATCAATAATGTTTCCACAATATTCCAAACTTTAAGTTTAATATTATACTTTTTAGATTTTAATACAAAATAATTTCCTAATAAAAATCTAAGTAAATTTAAGCCAATA
>Ga0247722_10000481_pt1 | contig 24565 bp, 22 predicted proteins | sample MSEWelMarce3H_FC_FD_189094 | JGI IMG/M metagenome (GOLD analysis project Ga0247722, IMG submission 189094) | Subsurface sediment microbial communities from gas well in West Virginia, United States - MSEEL Well Study Marcellus 3H_FC | ecosystem: Environmental > Terrestrial > Deep subsurface >... | reverse complement strand
CACCCCTACTCCGATGCTCACATCTATCCTATCCATGCCTATAAATTCTCTGCTCGATGATGGTGTACTAATAATTAATAATGTTATAAATTTTGGTATCATTATAAATTCCTGCGTCATCAATGGCCGCCGTGTTTGTTGTATCGAACCCGTCGGGATGCAGAACGATATTATCTTCTGTCGTCTTGGCGATATGATGGTACGCGACCATTTTTGGGTCAGATATGCTGCAAATATCGAGTGTGTTGTTTCCGAAATGATGTGTCCATCGAATATGTGCTTTACCGTCCAGTATCGTAATAACACGCCCGGTGTATCTGGGCAATGTGTCCGTGTGAAACGACAGTATGTCGTTCTGGGATACCGTCTGGACTTCCCCTAAATAATTTGTGAATGTATATGATGCCATTATTGTGAGTGCACGAAAAGTATTTAAACAATTCATTTCAATTTTTTGCGGAACTTGGGGGGTTTTGGCCGAAGGCCAGAATTGTCGTGTTCCAACAAGTCAATATTCGGATTTGAACAATCCGTACCCCTTTTCATTTAAGTTTTGGTTATATGATTGCGAGAGAAAGGAAGAAGTCGTCTATTATCCCCATCCACCCCCATAATTTAGGTACTCGATAAATGGCCCATGAATCGAGCGGCGGCTCATTATTTTTTCCCCTATATTTGTGACGCGGTTTCTAAATAAATACCGACGCGTCAATATTTTCAAAAAGTCCAGAAGAAAATTGCGGCGTTTGTTCGTATTGCGACGTTTTTAATACATCCCTCATGGTTTTCACGAGTTCTCTCCAACTGCAATTCTCTTTTTGTTTTAATGCTTCGTTAAAAGACCAAGTCATTGCGCCGGACGCTTTATTATTTATCGTGGTATCTACACTTGCCTGATAATCACTGCACCCGCTTATCATAAATACGTTTCCCATGGTTTCTAGTTGTTTTTCATTTTCGGTAAAGTTATCATAGTTGAGACTATCCATGTATTGATATTTCAAATCTAATACGGTTCCACTAAAACAGCTATCAAACATGGCAAACAACGTGACATTTTGTTTCAAATTTGTTTGAATAATTTGTTTAAGTTCATCATCTAATATTGCATTGAAATCGCATGGTATAATTAATTGGTCGTATAACGTGTGTTCATCGCCATTTACGTCTAAAATATATGAACCGTGACCACTATATAAAAAGAACAACAGGTCGCCGGGTTGTGCGGTCGAAAGCAGTGCGGTAAATTCCTTTATTATATTTTCCCTGGTTGGTTTTGAAGTTGTTAAATCGGTCAACGTGTTAATTTGTTGAAATCCCTTTTTGGAAATTCGCTCTTTTATCGAATTCACGTCATTTATACATCCGTAAAGTTCATGCGGATCGCCGATATAATTGATGCCGACTAGCAATGCGCTTTTTTTCCTGGTTATTTTTAATTCACGTGGTATATAATTTTTTATAATGGCAATATTCTTATTTGTGTTATCTAATAATATTCTCTGATTTGTATGATAATTCGCAATTAACTGGGTTATTTGCGTTTGTTTCGATTTCAACGCGATTCTGCTTTTTTGTATGTTGGCTATATGTGCTACAACCCTGGAATACAACTGATTTACATTAGATTTATGTGCGCGTATTAGTGCGTTTACTCTATTTTGTCTATAAGTAATCAATTCTGTGTTCATTATAATATCCCGGTATAAAAATATTTCACGTAATTTTTATTGTAGCCCCCTTCTCTCATTGAATAAAAACAAAAATATACAACATTTACAAGACAGGACAATAGACAGGACAATAGACAGAACAATAGACAGGACAATAGACAGGACAATAGACAGGACAGCAGACAATAATACAAGTTAACGTTAACAACAGAACTGTTCAGAAATCGCGAGACAAATCGCCGCATCGCTGAACGTAAGCTGTGTTATATTTTGGCGACACAGAGGACAGCACGGCTTTGTTTTATTCTGTTTGTCTTCTTGCGATCGTGTGAGCAATATCGGCAAACACGAATGACAGATCGTATGCTTGCATCCGGCGACAACTAGCGGCACGGTGGTTTCCAAACAAACGGGACAATCTATATCTTCGAATACATGATCGAGTTTAACAACGGTCGCGATATTAAACTTGATTGGATCAATGTATCGCGTCTGCACCGCCTCCAGTTCGGCTTGCGCCTCTGCATGGTGCACTATAGCCAGTTGAAGCACTAAATACGATGAGTGATACGCTGCAATCGCATCATCCATAATGTCATACCTTTCCATAATCCGCTTATCTGATTCCAACATTGCAGCATAATGGATATCGTGTTCGGTCTTAGCCTGTGTTTCTGCAAGTCTCGAATCAGCATGCGCTTTTCGAAATTGGGCGATATCGGGCCGGTTGAGTCTATTGCTAACAACTTCTTTGGCGGTATCATCGGCCTGATTCTTGGCTTGCCTCCAATTATAGTGCGCCAATTCGTATTCATCTCGCAACTTAACTCCTTCATCTCGAGCCGCGTTATAAGTCGCAGTTGATTCAAATATTATACCTTCCAGGTGACATGTTTCCCGGTAAGCGCGATTCACGTCAATCAGGGAACACATGATTTTGAATTTGCAGGTGTCTATCTCCCTTTCACGCGCTATATCCCTCTCCACCTTTTCACGGAGATCGCGTTCGAATTGACAGCATGGTTCGAATAACATTGTATGACTCGTGTACATCTCGGTCAGGCCCGCGACTACCGTATCCAGATTGAGTGCGGCTCGTGCCGTCTCCACGTTCCCCTTCTTCTTATCATACAGAACCCGGATAATATCCGATTTATTCCCGCCACATCCGAGTCCGAGTTTGCGTGAAACCAGGTGGCGTTCAGCCACTACAAGTCTCTCCAAATCCCGGGCCAAATACAGCGGCCCTACTTGATATACAATACTGTAATTGGCCGCATTGACTAGTTGAGCAACCAGTCCAGGAATGCGTTCATTCGCGCATTTACTTAACGTATGCCCCATCTCCTTGCAGAACGCACATTGACTCATTTTATATTTCTACTCTTTTGACCATCGGTTATCGTCGTCCCATCCGGTAAAAAGCTTTTCAATTTTTTCGAGGGGGCTGCTCAAGACTTCGGATCCGCCCTTTTTGAGTGGGGTGGGAGTGGGCGAGCATGACCTAGCGACCGTATAATCAAGCGCCGATTATAAACTGTAGTAACTAATTTTTGGTATATAAACTAAAAAAAATGAAATACTTTTTGTTAACTATATGAAATATATATATAAATACGACGTATTAAGGGTTGAAATGCCACGACATCAATGGACGAAAGATGATATTAGAAAAGTATTTAAAACGTGTAAAGAACATGCTGATACAAAAGATAGAGTGCGAATTCTTCAGTCAGATTTTCCAGATTGTTCTGTAGGCGCGCTTAAATTTCAAATTATTCGGTATCAAAAGCGAAATGACGATACGTTATCATGGATACCCGAACAAGGTGTATTTGACGGCTACGGAGCAAACGGAAGACTGCACGATGAGGTATGGAATGAATATAATTGGAGAAATTAAATTGTGCAAAAGTGTGCAAAAGTTAAATTAAAAAAATAAAAATGAGGGAACCCTCTTTTTTATTCGGTGTTTCAAAAACCGGGGCCCCACCCTAATATTCGCCAAATATCGCCACCCTTCAACTATTCACCATTTCCATTTAATTTTTGGAATTAAAGTCGCACATACCTCCGGTAGGCCGAAGGCCAGAACACGTCGAATTCAAACTTCGGGTCCCCAATATTCGCCCAATATCGCCACCCTTCAACTATTCACCCTTTCCATTTAACTTTTGGAATAGATGTTGCGAGAGAAAAGTGCCGACGGATTGGCTTATATAGGCACGCATACGCTTGTATATTGTCGATCACGTCGAATTCAAACTTCGGGTCCCCAATATTCACCCAATATCGACACCCTTCAACTATTCACCCTTTCCATTTAACTTTTGGAATGGATGTTGCGAGAGAAAAGTGCCGACGGATTGGCTTATATAGGCACGCATACGCTTGTATATTGTCGATGGTGTGATAGCAAACTCCGGGTCCCCAATATTCACCAAATATCGACACCCTTCAACTATTCGACCATTCCATTTAACTTTTGGAATAGATGTTGCGAGAGAAAATAAAAAGCGGCAACCCCGACGTCTATAATGCCATAAATGACGGCGTAAATCGATTTACGACACTCGCACTGCTTTATAATATTTAAAACGGATAACAGCTTAAATACGAAGCATCTAAATGGAAGAGTTGGATATTGTAAAATTGATTGAGACTAATCCAATTGCGCGGCTTACGAATACGTATAATGTTAAATTACTGGATAAAATGAAGTCCAATTTTACCGAATTTGAACAACAGTTATTTATTTCGAGTTTTTATTGTTATTTGAATTATAACAAGACTGCCGATTTTGTAATAGATTTGGATAATATTTGGAAATGGTTGGGGTTTAGTCATAAGCACAAGGCAAAAATTTTATTGGAAAAATGTTTTGTAGTTGATATAGATTATAAATGTTTGCTCAACCTACAGGTTGAGCAAAAAAAGGGACGAGGCGGTCATAATAAATCAATAATAATGATGACTATTAAATGTTTCAAGTCATTATGTTTGAAAGCTCAAACAACCCGAGCTGATCAAATCCACGAATATTATATGAAGATGGAAGAACTCGTCCAAGAAGTTGTGGATGAAGAAAGCGTCGAATTAAGATTAAAAATAACAGAACAAGAAAAACAGATCGTGGATAAAAACAAACAACTTGAGACATTAGATAAAGATAAGAGCGTACTAAGAGAAAAAACATTGTTGGACCAATTTCCAGATAATATTCAGTGTGTATATTATGGATTAATAGATAATTTGAGTTCAAAAAAAGAAGCTCTTATTAAATTCGGATGCTCTAATTTTCTTTCAGATAGAGTTAAACGTCATCGAACTACATACTCTAATTTTAGATTAGTTGGAGCATATAGAGTGTGCAATAAAACACAGGTAGAAAACGCGATTAAACGGCACCCTGTATTAATACCAAGACAACGAAAATTAAAAATAAATGACATTCTGCATAACGAATTATTGGCCTCGGGTGACATTGATATTGATGAAATTATCAAAGATATTATTAAAAATATAGAATACACGCCAGAAAATTATTCAAAATTGCTTCAAGAAAATGACACACTAAAAGGCCAAGTTAAAGATTTGAATGCGCTTACCCCAGAAAAATATTCCAAAATAGTAGAAGATTATGCCAAATTACAACGAGAGTATCAAATTTTACAAGAAACGTATGAAGATGAAACTAAAATGAAAAATAAAGTTTTTACCAAACTTGTCGGAGAAAAAAATGTATTGTATAACAAAATTATATCAGATATTCCAGACGAAACCGAAAAAAAAATGGTAATTAAAAAAATGAAGCGCGGAGTAAAACAAAAAGACGGATTATACTATTTTGATGAAGGAGTGTTCTCACAGTTGTATGGAACTAGGCAAGAAGTTTGGGATGAGGTGGCATATAAAACCGCAGGAGGGTTAATTAAATCAGACCTAACTATTGGGTCAGAAGGTAACGTCGTTTCAAAAATTAAAGCGGCTACTGCCGCGGCAGATAATAGACTCATGGTATACATGAATAAAGTTGTTTCCCATCCAATCTAAACCGGTAGGCCGAAGGCCAGAACACAACGAATTCAAAAGCCTGGTCCCCAATATTCACCAAATATCGCCACCCTTCAACTATTCGACCATTCTATCTAACTTTTGGAATGGATGTTGCGAGAGAAAAGTGCCGACGGATTGGCTTATATAGGCACGCATACGCTTGTATATTGCCGATGGTGTGATAGCAAACTTCGGGTCCCCAATATTCACCCAATATCGCCACCCTTCAACTATCCACCCTTTCCATTTAACTTTTGGAATGGATGTTGCGAGAGAACAGAAGAAAGGGTCGCGCGGCTGAGACAGCCATATCACCCGCCAAACCGGCGCATTATGCGCAGTCGATAAATGGCCCATGAATCGAGACGCGGCTCACACATTTTCTCTCTATATTGTGACCATTAAAAATAAAAAAGGGAGGCCCCCTTTTATTTTGTGTTTGTTGGATTTTGTGGTTGTTGACCTTACTTCTTCTTATTACTCGCTCCCCGATACGCCCCGTTTATGTAGCCAAGACCTTCTGGCCTTCGGCCTACCTGTGGTCTGGCCTTCGGCCTACCTGTGGTCTGGCCTTCGGCCTAGCCCAGTTAAATACAAACAACGCGCAAATAAAAAAGAAGAGGCACATGACCCTCCTTTTTATTTTATTAGTTAAGCAAGTTACACAAAAGTCAAATCAAAAGCAAGTTACACAAAAGTCAAATCAAAAGCAAGTTACACAAAAGTCAAATCAAAAGCAAGTTACACAAAAGTCAAATCAAGTTACACAAAAGTCAAATCAAAACTACTCTACTCCTCGTCCTCGTCGTCGCCCTCCTCCACGGGCAACTCGTCGATCTTCTTGGTGGTGGGGTTCCAGATTCCCACGGGCTCCTGCGTCTTGGCGTCGTACATCACCCCCGACTTCATCGACCGAAGATAGTTCTTGCGGCCGACCTTCACCGGCTCAACGTGATCCTCCTCCTCGTCCTCGTCCTGCTCTTGCTCCTCCTGCTCCTCCGCTAATTCGGAGTCGGTTACGGATACCGATACCGGTACTGGAATGCCCGCCTTGGACGACGATGCGACTATCGTGTTGTCGACCTCGTCCTCGAGAACAGGGGTGCACTCGCGCTTCACGGGAGCCATTGCTACTACTGCTACTTGTGCTGGTGCTGGCGACTCTTTCTTAGCGCCACCGCCTCGCTTCTTCTTGTCGTCGACCTTCTTCTCTTCGACCTTCTTCTCTTCGACCTTGACCTCCTGCTGCTGCTGCTGTTGCGAGACCAACGACGCGAACAGGTCTTCCGTCGAATTCGAAGTCACGGTCGGCTCCTTCTTCGCCTTCTTGGGACGCCCCTTCTTCTCCTTCTCCTTGACCTCTTCCTTGGCCTCCTCCTTGGCCTCTTCCTTGACCTCAACCTCGTCCTTCTTGGTCTTCTTGGCCTTCTTCTTGGAAGACCCCTCCTTCTCCTCCTTCTCTTCCGCCTCCGCCTCCTGCAAATGCACCGCCATGATCGGAGGAAGATTCGCGGATTCGCAGTACGCCACCATCTCCGCCTGACTCACCTTCAACTTCTTCAATACCGCGCAGTACGCAACAACCTTGCGACCCTTCGGATCCACATACTCCATCGGACCCACGGCCAATCGATCTTCCATCGCGCCGTTATCCGGTTTGCCAGAAGAATTCTTGGCAGCTTGCTTGCCACACGCCAAACACCAACGCTGATCCGCCTTCTTCTTCAGCGCACACTGAGTATACAGCCCGCTGTTCAACCTCACGGCCTCGCAGTTATCCTCGTTCTTCGCGCCATCAAACGGCAACGGAGCGGGACTCTTCTCTTGCTTATCCTTCTTATCCTTCTCCTTCTTCTCAGAAGAAGAACCCTTTACACCCTTAACACCCTTTACACCCTTTACACCCTTACTCTTATTCTCGGCCGCCTTGGCATTCAACTCGGCCTTGTACGACTCATACTTACCTTCGTCCACGTCCACGCCATGGTCGCACAGACCGCGACGATACGCGTCCAAACGCAGACGGGTCACCAAACTCACAGCGACTTCCTTCTCCTGCTGGGTTTCCGACTTTGACTGGGTTTCCGACTTTGACTGGATTGACATTCTCTCTTCTCTTCTCTTCTTCTCTATACTCGCTCTTAGATTGGTCTGGGATACTCTCCGGTTAGATGCCTCCTTATTTTAATTCAATTACTTTTCAATTTTTTTTGGGACCCGCATCCTTCCCACGATCTACTCTTTTTTACCCTTTCTTTTTTTTGGGGGATGGGGTTTTGCTTCTTGCTTCTTGCTTCTTGCTTCTTGCTTCTTGCTTCTTGCTTCTTGCTTTTTGGTTTTTGGTTAGCGAGCCCGTCTAGTTCTTTCTTCGTTTAGTTCTTTCTTCGTTTAGTAGAACCCCGTTTACTAGAACGACGCAGTGGGGAACCGACGACGCGGGCTCTTTTAGATCGGGTGACGCCGCCACGTTTGCCGCCATATTTACCGCGACCCGAATACCACTCTGACCAAGTACGGGGAGGAGTTGTATCCACATTCCAATGTGTAATAAACGGCTCAATCTCACGGGTTAATTTTTCAATCTCGTAGTTATAATAATCGTTATCACCATGATTATTATTTGACCTGTCAATAAATAACTGTCTGATCTCATCTAGTACAATATCCGCTCAACAGTATTTTTTGCACGTTGGTATCCATCTGATCTTTTAACGGCCTCACTTAAACGATACAATTCGGTAACATTTTTTAACACTTCTTTTGTTTTTTCATCATAATTTTTACGCCAATCCTCTTCACTCATTATACATTATTGCAATAAAAATAATATTTATATATCCCAATTAAATTACCCGGCTTAATATTCTAACACCCATACAGTTAATCTCGGATATTTACCTACATTCTTCTCAACTTTTTCCATCGTGTCGGCATGTTCCTTTCCAATTCCTTTCAAATACCATTTTCCATTTCCGTTTTTAGTAATAACTGTACACTTATTCTCAATTGCCTTATCAATCATTTCTCCCAATGATGAATTTTTATCAAACCCATACCATTCGACGTCATTGCCGCAAATATATACATCACACTCGTTAAACCTTGTAATTGATTTTGGCATTTTTATAATTATAATACATTGAATTATAATTATATATTGTTTTCAATTTTTTTGCACTCTATTATGCTAAATGAGGTGATATCAAATCAACATATTCATTGAAATGATCGTAATATGAATATCCATTTATTTCATCCATTTTATCTGCCGGTATTTCAAACATTTCTTTTACCGTAAATACACCAACGCCACGATACCATGGGTTATTATATACAACTATCTCTGAAAATTTGTCTGCATAATTTTTTAGCATATAAAACACCACTTTCCAAATATCTCCTGTCCATGGTTCACCATATTTCAAAATATTATTCTCATAATAATGTTTATTTGGAATCTTCTGTTGTTCATTATAATTCGTAGGTAAAATATCATCCAACATCATTTTTCCATCAATACACATTAATTTAAGACTGTTATTAATATCATCCAAAATATATTCTGCTTGATGCATTCCATCAATAAATATAGCATTTAATTCCCCCGACTGTATATCACATGATTCAAAAAAATCGTTGGATTTAGCGACAACTAGATTCGGGTCTTCGAATTTCGGGTCAGGATCAACCCCAATTTTTCTACGGGTAAAATGGACATTTTGAAATGTTGTTCCATACTCCACACCAATTTCAACATATAAATCGTTGGGGTTAGTATGTTTATTTATAATTTCATGTCTATGTGCCATGTCGGTATTATGTCTAACTTTATTTATTGGTGGTATGGGAAGTGGTCCTGGAGAAGATCCATCTTCTCTAAAAATCTCATATCTATCACAACTGCGATACATGGTATGAAAATATGTTTCCATTTCATCTATAGTCACATCGTTCATATAATAACATTTCATACGCGAAAACTCTAATTTATCCAATGCACTGCATAATGTGTGTATATCGTGTTTAATATCGAGCACAATGAAATCGTATGTTTCGACCTTGTACAATTCGCGAACCTTGTCAATATTCTTATATAGCCAATTGATATCCAAAATACAAAACTGTTTCGTGTAATCCAAATTTATCAATTTGTTGCAATATTTTGCCTGATAATCCGGACCACGTTTCCACAATTTAACATGATTCTCCAAATATGATTCGTTTTCATATGCATCCAAATCTTTCATACGTGAATGTACCTTATACATATCATAACATTGATGGTACAAATTTCCGGGAGATATCCTATTAATCTCCGCATTACGAATCAACGAGAAATTATTATTTCCTTCATTCATATATTGAACATACCCGATTTTAGGTATTTTCGCCATGGTCGTATTCACGGCTGTTCTAATAAGTAGTTCATGATCATCGCAAATGGGCAAAAATTCGCTATAACTTCCGATATCGCGCAATGTGGTTGCCCTCCAAATACGCGGATGGTTTGGAACGGATACAATGTGAGATAATGTAATATTGTTTATTTGTGGAGTAATGTAAACAAATCGCCATTTTTCTTTAAATTTTTCGCAGTAGTATCCACCATATCCTTTGCTAATGAAATCGCTGTACCTGAAATTTTCACCGTTTTCATAAATATTGATGAAATCGGTGTAAACGAATCCTACATCTGGATCGTCTTCAAATACCTTGACCGCATCTTTCAATGTATCCGGTAAAATCTCATCATCGTGGTCAAGTTCTAGGACATATTTTCCACGACACAGCGACGTTGCCTCGTTCTTAACATTCCCAATATTCCCACTATTTTCACTGCGTTTATATAGACGGACCCGACTATCGGGTTTAAATAGACGTTTAAGAAAATTGAAGTGTGCATCGGTGGGTGAATCGTCGACAATTACCCATTCCCAGTCGCGATAATTCTGGAGTTTCAAACTATCGTATGCTCTATGTATTTTTTCGTATGAATTATAACATGTCGTCATAATTGAAAATCCGGGGCGGGTTAATTCGTGACGCAACGTGATGTTGTGCATATAACAGTAATTTACAGCTGAATTAAAATGGGCTATTTCTGGCATTTCTTTATAATGGATCCAACGTTTTCTCATTCTTGGAACGATCATGCTGTTCACGTCGTCAAAATATTCGGTGTCGTTTTGGCCAAGTGTAATTAATAAATGGTAGCTTGAATCGAATAATTTTAATAATTGTTGTTTTGAATCGGTGATTATATGGATATTACAATTAAAATCTTCTTTATGTGTGTCGAAATACGAGTCCATTGTTGCCGCATATTTTTTGTACCTAAACACGATAATGTTAGGGTATTTCATTTTTATAATTATATAATAGAAAATACTCTAAATACTTTACTGCATTGTATATATTTTTATTGTTTTTGTTGTTTTTGTTGTTTACATCGCGTTGTCAAAAAATTGAAATGATTTTATTTTCGAATACTTTATATCACTTGAGTATATGTAATATGTCGGTAGAAATATATAATTTTAAATGGAAGCCGGTGGGGGATGCATCGCGCGATGAAAAGATGCGGATGCTTGTTACTCATATTTCATGGATGGCGCATCATAAACAGTTGGTTATGATTTGCCCGGATGCGGAAGAGACAGATAGGAGATTTGAACATAACGACGAATTGTATTTCAATTCGTTCCATGAAATTGTTACAATCATTAAAACGTTTTGTCCTGATGACCGGTTTGCCGTGTTATCTGAAGTATTTTCCGAATCAAGATCGATATACCCGCACTGTGCTGAATGGTTGGAATATGTCCAAGTTGACCATTTTATCGCGGACGAATCTGTCGAACCAACGTGGCCATTTTGGCCTACAGAATTCCTCTACATTGCCGGGTTAGATAAATTGATGTCGGAGAATATTAAATTTATGGTGCAATTTTATCGGTCTGATCCATTATTGTATTATGGACGGTGTCCGTGTAAACAGTGTGGGCTGGATTGGTCTGCCGAGAAAAGTAGAAGAGATGCGAAACCTCGTATTGTCTGTTTGACACCGGTAATTGTATCTGGCAAAAAATATTTGAAAGAGCGGGATTGTGATGATGTGTATGATGCGTTTACACATCAGTATATTGGTAAGTGGGCTTCTATCTGCAATACTGGACGCAGAATATCGATTGAAAATCAATGATGTATTTGGATTGTATGTGTGTATATATTGTATATTTTTGTTTTTATTTCCTTGATTTTCTTTTTATTTTCTTTGTTTTTTTGTTTCGATGTTTTCCACGCCCACTTCCACCCTTCTTTTTTAATCGCGTACTTGTGCGTGTTTGTTGTGTGGTTGTGCGTGTTTGTTGTGTGCTTGGACGAGTTTGTTGTGTTATGGTAGCCTTAGTAGTTTTTGGTGATGGACTTTCCGGAATTCCGCGTTTTTTATTTGCTTGCTCGTGACGTTTTTCTACTTTCAACTCCATATTTTCATTAATTTTTAATGTTTGTTTCGATCTTTCAGTCTCGTATAATTTAGATACAATTTTAGGTAACCATGGACTAAGTTTGAGTGGATTTGTTGCCGGATTAAGTTGACCTGGTATGGTTATAATTCCTAGAGGGCGCATATCTACTATAGGAGGCATTGTTTTCAAATCCTCTGTATCTAATTGAGCATCGGTTTTTTTCAAAAAATTTTGTAATATAATCCCATTTTCCGGTTTTTCTTCTTCTCCCGGCCCGATTTTTTCCATAAATCTAACTATGGCATCATCACTTATTTCATTGGGTAGCGTAATGGGATGTCTAGGACAGAATTCTTCTAAAAAATTTTTAAATAATTCAAATTCTTCGACAAGATTGTTCATATATTCATCATTTTTACGGAATTCTGCTGGTGTTTCTTGATTAATTCTACGCCACTCTTCGGGTGATATATCCCATATACCCCCACCAATATTTCTACTAATTATGACTTGCCATACATCTAAAAAATAAATGGTTAAAAATTTTATAATGTGTTGATATGTTATAAAATTAGTCCAAGCCCCATTCTTAACCTTAATTGCCTTTTCTTCATATCTCTCACGCATTTCAGGTGTAATATTATTTCTAAGTCGCCATAATATAAATTCAGTGACTAAATTATATATTGGGGCCGAAGATACATTTAACGCAGGAAATCCTGATTTAGTTGGTTTTTTTAAGATATCATCATAATCCCCCATTTTCAATAATTTATAAGTTTCCATATTTTTTGGATCTTTACTGTATCCAAATATAGGGAACCATGTTCCTCTATATATATCAAACCCTTCATTACTTTGTCCAGATGTTCTATAAAAAGCTATGTTATGAGTTGGCCAACTTTGTGGTGGACAGGGTAGTATTACAACTGGTCTAACGTGTCTACCGCCTTCATTATATAAATGCGTGGCTATTATTGGTATTGTTGTGGTAATACATTGATCCATAACTAATACATATTACACATACAAAATTTTATTTTATCATCTAGAAATTAAAAAAAAACGTTTGAATTTTTTAATTCCTGTTTTTGTATACCCATCGCTTTTTCTGATTGGTTGCATCTGATAACCATATACATGTAATATTTGACGTACAAGGTTCAATAATGGAAACTTTTGTTTATTGTCTGCATCTTTTTGTAAACTCGTCAGTGCAGTTGAACTTAATATTGTTTTTAAATTAGGGATATACTGTTTTATTTCAGATTCATATAAGGTATGATTAAGTAATTGTTCGCGGGGTATCATTTGTTCCTTTTGTTGATCTATTCCCACTTTCTCCAATATTTTTTTACTTATTTCGTCCATTGTGTTATTATTGCTAAATAAAATATAATCTATTTATTATCTATTTGTTGTTATAAGCCAAATGCCGGGATTGAATATGTTTCCCCATGTTTTACGTATTTTGCAATAATATTGGGGTTTATTTTATTACTCACAATATCTTCTGCTTGATATACGTTCATGTTTTTATCAATATAATAAATAATTCCTTGAATATCCTGTGCCCAAACTTCGACTTTCATGTGTCCTACATTTTCATCTTTATTATCATCTTCATCAATAATTCCATGCGGAGTTCCTTTCAAATGTGTTCCACAGTATTCATTATCGCGTTTTTTTCTGCGGGTACATTGTTCTCCACTTGCTCTATTTGCACAACATCGGTCGAAAAATGGGACAATATTTTTGACACGTTTACGTTTCATGAAATCTTCTTTTGTGAAATTTAATCTATCATAATCATAAATGTATTGTAATAATTGATTCATCTGTTCATTTTTTACGCCTAATTCAATTGATTTATCCCGAATTCCATCTTTAAATGTAATCATATACGTATCCAATTTTTTATTAATTCGGCGTTCCATTTTTATTATTGTTTATGTAGTTGGACTTAATAATAATATAAATTATTTATTCAATTTTTTATATTATTTTTATTAGTTTATGCTATAAGATTATCTTAAACGGCGGCGGGGGTGCCATTCTCGGGGTTAGCCTGGGGTGTTCCGGGCACAGATGCACCAACAATAGCATTGATGAGGTATTTGCGTGTCTCGACTGCGCTAGCTCCATTTACGGCACCAAACGTGGGTTGGGCAGGGTCCGCGTCAATAGTGAGGATGAATTGGAATGCATCGCCAACTTGGATGGGGAGGTAATATAAGTTATCTACAACACCCGGGACCTTGTAGAGCTCGTTGTATGACGCATCAAAACGGTGGGGGACATTATCAACCAACTGTTTGTAAATTTTGTGGCACATGCTGCTGTGGGCATCATTGTCAAGATCAGACTCTTCCAATGTCGATTGGAGCATGAAGTTAAATGACGCATCATAACCAGGAAATTCTGAGGCATACGCAGACACAGTCGTCTGTGTAAACAAGTTGCATGCCTGAATGTTTCCGAAACACGAGTATCCCAAAAATCCTAAATAATCACCATTGATATGGTCGCTGGTCACACCAGTAACAGTTAGAGATGGTACTGTCGCACCCTTAAGGGTCAACGAATTTTTAAATAAATTCGCTTGTGGGACACAGCCAGTAGAAATAGTTTGAACGATCCCGTCTTGGTACGGGTTCATAGAAACATCTGCCACTGTGGTTAAAAATGTCGCGGGTGTGATAGTGGTTGCAGAATCGCCCACCGACGCGTTCATTTGGAAAGCTTTAGCTACTGCGACATCGATATTCAAGTACACAATAGCATTGTAAGATAAATCGGTATCGAGAACTTCTGTTGTGAGGACTGATGCAACTGCCGAGTGGTCCCACTCAGGCATATCGAAAAGGCAGAAAGAGGAGTCGGAAGCGGTTGCCATGTTTTATAATATACCCTAAGTTAATTATTTTTACAGAAAAAATAATTAAATGTATAATATTACATTGTTAATTGAACGTACCGTCGCTTGGATCATCTATTAATGAGGAGTATTCAAAATTATTATAAAGTGTTTCCTGAATATTCTCCGGTTCAGGAAGTTCTTCAATAACTATAATATTTGAAACGGGTGGTGGTTGTGGAGGATTGGTTCCTGCGATAATTTCCGCTAATTTATCTGGATCAAAAATTAAATTTTCAGGGAATCCGTATAAATTAATATATTCTAAATATTCGGGTCTAACGTCAAGTAAATGTGCTGTAACAGTCATACTTGGAAATGCCTGCATACTTTTCCTTAATTGTTCTATATATTCTTTTAATAATGCATTATTGTGGAGAATTTCGTATCCTTCTTTATATGTGATTATTTGTTGCTGTAATTTTTGTAATAATTGTGTTTGAATTACACATTGTTGTAATCCTTCTAAAGTATAGGTAAGTGTTTTTCTTATTTGTTCATAACACGGATAATTTAGATTTTGTAGTTTGTATAATCCTACTGCTAATGTATTGTAATCATTTATATTTAAGTTTTGAATAACATAATTAAAGTCTCCTGCCGCATAACTTTTTAATATAGTATTGATATTTTTAAAACATTGTGATAAAACTAAATCGCAGTATATATTCCCGTCACCACTAACCATATTTCTGGTACTATATGAAAACATCGGTTTAGGTTTTGAACTTGTGCGCATTTGACCAATCCTGAGTATATATTGTCTTATTATTTATTTTCATATTCCTTAACCTTTTGTTTGTTTCCTAGGTTTATACGTGCGTTTTATTTTTATTGTTTGCGGCGATTCTTCTTTTATTTGGCTAGGATTTTCTTTCTTTTCCTCTTCCTTAGATGACTCCTCAATTGGCTTTAATGGCGCTATTTCTTCTTCCTTTTCATCAATCACCGGTTCTACTTCTAATTCTTCTTTTTCATCAATCACATGCTCTTCTTCTAATTCTTTTTCTTCATCCTTTTCATCAATCACAGTTTCTTCTTCTACTTCTTCTTCTTCTTTTTCCTCAATCACATGTTCTTCTTCTAATTCTTCACCCTTTTCCTCCACAACAATTTCTTCTTCCATTATTAACCCATTATCATTAGGCAGAGGTTCTATATTCAATATGACATTATCGTCTACCTGGTCTATTTTCACCGCGCTTGTATCTACCTCATTCGTCTTAGGCTGATCGATATTATCAAACTTGATATCATTATTAATCTGGTTCGTCATAAGATGCAATTTAGTAGTAAACCGTTTTAAATATTTATTGTGTAATTTATGGAAAAACTCCATGTAGGTTATGAAAAGCACCATTTTTTCTCTCATAATAATTATATTGTAATTAAAAGTGTTTACGAAATTATCAATATTTATACCCGTATTATTTTTTAATTTATAACCTGCTAATTCTTCTTCTTTATTAATAATACATGTGTTTATTGAATGTAGTAGGGTGACGATAGTATCATGTATATTATGAATAATTTCAAATGGGTACACCTTAAATGGTTCTAAATCTTTATATACCGGATAATTATTATTTATTTTGAGAGTATCCAATATTTTGACATCATTGATCGTTTTTGAAATATATTCCATGATAATGCGGTACAATTTGAAATATTCACAATACATTCGATTCGTGATGGCTAAAAATAATCTATTCATATCTTCGTATTCAATATCAATAAGTTTTCCCTGAAAATGAAATGAATCCAATCCAAAAATAAAAACGGACTGTTTATTATTTTTAACAAATTCCGAATAAATTTCTTTCAATTTAGTGATTTTTTTAACTAAATCTGTCATCAGGCCGCTTGTTTCGTCCTTTAATCCAGTCATTATTTTAAATGAACCGGTCAATTCATTAATTCGTGCGTCCATTATTCTAATTACATATTTTTATTTTTTCTTTTTTATTTATATCATCAATTATTAATGAGCGCTGTAAATAATGACGATGATATAACTTCATTGTCACAATTTAAAGAGGTTTCTTGGACAACTGAACACGAAGATATTTTAATTGAATGGGCTGATAAAGCCATGTGTTATAGGTGGCTTCATTCGCGTGCAAATTCGTTATACTCAAACTTGAATGCTTGGTACACTATACCCGTAATTGTCATCTCTACACTTACAGGAACCGCTAATTTTGCTCAAGAACGCGTTCCCATAAATTACCAGAGTTATTTTGTCATGTTAGTCGGCGGATTTAATATTCTAGCCGGGATTATTACAACCATCCAACAGTTTTTAAAGGTGACACAATTAACGGAATCGCATCGTGTAAGCAGTATTGCATGGGATAAATTTTATAGAAACGTGAAGATTGAATTGGCTAAACATCCTGATGAAAGAACCAATGTTACCATGATGATAAAAATATGTAAAGAAGAGTTTGATCGGTTAATGGAAACAAGCCCGGTGATCCCCGATAAAATTATACACGAATTTAAATCGTCGTTCGATAAATCCGACAGTTTTAAAGAAGTAGTTAAACCTGAAATATGCGATGTTATGATATCAACCGAACAGTTTAGAAATCCGTGGTCCAATGCAGAAAATCAGGAAAAACATATGCAGGAATTAATTACTCTTCGAAATACCCGCGAATTGAATAAGAAAAATGTTACAATAACCAACGCAAAAATACTGGCGGATTTCAAGAAAACGTTTTTTGATGTGAATAATCGTGAACCAATGAATACCGAGATTATAGATAATTTAAAAGATCGAATTGAATTATCTGTATTGACGCGTATGATTTCTTATGATGAATTAGTTTAAGCTAACATAATGACCGATAGAATTAAAAAGGCGTAGAATGCTAAATAAATTCCGTATACATTTTGCCCGATACCGTAGAAATTGGAAATTTGACTTATTATATAGTATACAATATACGATATTATTATAATGCTTGTTATTTTAGTTAATGACATTTTATGTATGGTTCGAAAAAAATAATGTGTATAATTATCTAATTGTCCAAGCCGATTCATTTTCATCTCTATTGTCAATAATATGCGATGTTAATGGAATATCTTGATCATCATATTTCAATACCCACCAGTTTTTACAATATATACTATCATAATCTTCAGGCCATTCCTTAACCGGGTCTTCATTTAAATTGCAGTACATATGTCCAGCAAATATAGCAAACCGAACAATTCCGCCTCTATCATACCGTCCAAATTCGTCCGTTATTTGCACGGTTTCATTCACTATCTCAACTTTTCTATCCGGCGACCATGTACCCATCTTAATAGATTCATTGAAATCAGTGAAATAATAGTATGGACCAGATTCTACTATTTCCGGATTATGTGTTGCAGATTGACCGAATAGTAATTTGAAGGTAAGCATTCTGTAATGACATCCTGTATATGCTACACACGGAATCTCGATATGATTGTCGTTTATATCTGTCAAATACATGAACTCTTTATGATTTACAAAAAACGAGGTTACTGCGTCATCGATTTTGAAATTACATACGGATTTATAATTAACAACTTCATCGATTAATGTTAACCACATATCATTGCGTCTATCTAGTTTATGACTTTCAACTTGAAATGCAGAACAATTGAAAAAAAGGTAGAAATCGGCACCTTCTTGTAAGAATCCGTCGCATATATATGGGTTTACCGAAGATTTGGTTGATTTGCATTTTGAATAGGCGATAAAAATAATATTTAGAAGACAATCGCATAATGACATGATATCTGTACCCTGCTTATAATCGAATTCGGGAAATTTAATTAGATCGGGGCGTTCGGCGTGGTCGCTGCTATATTTTTGCAAAATATATTGTAAAAATGGATGTTTTCCTGAGGTATTTACGTGATATGCGCACAAATGGATAGTTCCACTACTGTACGAATTGTCTTTAATAATTCGATATATCTTGGTCGGATCGTGTTGCAGTTGCGTGTTTATTGCCGGATAATCGTATACGTATGGAGTTGGTTCTGTCATTGTTTCTATTGGTTGTGATACCTTGAAAGACGAATTATCTTCAATGTATTTCATTAATTCATTTCTATTTTCTTGATATAGATGATTTATTCTTAGTCGCATTTCATTATATTCTTCCATATCATTGTCACTATCACTATTACTATTACTATCACTATCATTGCCGGTTCCTAGCATTATTAATTATTTTTGTAACTAAATTCTAAATTGTTTGTTATGTATATTATTATTTATTCGTTTATTTATTTATCTATTTTACGAACCACTGTTTCTTTAATTTGTTCCTCGCGTTTCTCTAAAATAAAATTAACCACCTCGTCTGCTTTTGATGGATTCGACGTATAATATGATTGTAATGCAGCTACCAATGATTTTGTATTTATTGGTTTTTTTGTGGTTGTTTTTTTATATAATAAACTTCCCCCATTAATATCAAAACATTCAATTTCGTTTTGTTTCATGGTTGTCATAAGTGTATCAGTCAGAATTTTTTTATTTTTACGCCGGACTTTTATTTCGGCTTGTAAATTTGATATTTCTGTATCATTTTTTAACCATTCTTTAATATTTGCAACTAATTGTTCTTTTGTGTCCATTTATTAGTGTTACTATAAATATGTTTATGTTATTTTGGGTCATATATTTATTTGTTAGACAAATTATAATGACGTTTACATAAATTATTTTGGAAATGAGATTGGCCGCATGGATTACCTTTATTTGATCCGGTTTTTAGAATCTGACTGCAGGTAATTATGGGTTGGTCTATAGCCTCATTTTTTTTCTGGGTTGATGCCCCTTTAGCCACCTCTTTAGCCGTTTCTTTAGCCGCCTCTTTAGCCGTTTTTTTAGCAAGAATCTTCTTCTGTTTAGCCTCATCCTTGGCTGCCGCTTTTTCATCTGCTAATTTTTGTTTTGCCTCCATCATTTTCTTCTTTAATTCCTGTGCATGTTTTATTTTCAATTCTTTAGTTGCCTCTTTTTGTCCATAATATTTATGGTATGCGCAATAATACTTGTTATTTTCGGGGATTAATGCTACCCTAGTATTCTGACATTTATCAACTCCTCCATTTAGTTTTGCGCAGCATTCTCCCACAACATAATATTGTTGATCCCCACATCGTTTTATAACCATGGATTCGTCGAAAAAATTAACACCATGCACCTTTTTGACCCCCTCTTCTTCATAATATGGTAATAATTGTTCCTGGACGTGTCTACAATATGGGCACCTGATTTCAGTCGTTTTTAACACCTGACGCTCCAATACATTGAATTTTTTTTTATGATTCAAAATATCATGGTATAACGGAACATAATTGAATGTATGTTTACATTCCATTGTTACAAAATTTTTAGTTAATGGAGTGTGAGTAATTAAACATATTGCCGAATCCTTTTCAGGTTCATTGTTGTCTAGGGATTTATATAATTCTGCATAAAAATTAATATCCCCTTCAATAATATATTTAGTCATTATGATGTATTGAGGTTAGTCTTTATGTTTTTTATATAGCATAATTATATTATACATGTCGCCTCCAACTGAATGGGGACCTCCAGTATGGACACTTTTTCATACAATTGCCGAAAAAATAAATCCAGATAAATTTAGTGAAATATCGCCGCAACTATTTTTACATATTAAACGTATATGCACCTATCTCCCTTGTCCCGAATGTTCGCAACATGCGGTCGCTTTTTTGAATAAAGTTAATTTTGCTAATATCAAAACCAAAACAGATTTACAAAATATACTTTATATTTTCCATAACGTCGTAAATAAACGAAAACATAAAGCGGCATTTGACCGAACACGTGTCTCCGAAAAATATTCGGGAAATAATATGATTGTCGTATATAATACCTTTATAAGCGTATATCAAACGCGGGGTAATATGAAATTATTGGCGGATAGTTTTCAGAGACGAATGGTTGTTCAAGATTTTAAACGGTGGATGATTACAAATATGGTAAATTTTGTCTAATTATTGGTTTGTTGAGGTGATTAATTTGCGCCGGTAGTAGTACTTCCAATCATTTCTCCGTTTTTGTAGACGGCGCATTTAAATGTCTGTTTTTTAGGCATCGAACATACAACTTTATTACTAACTGTTTCGTTGAAAAATAAATATTTTTGAAGTCCTGCCCAATAATACGATGATGTAATTACGGCTGCGAGCGCTGCACCCGGAACAACTTCAATGAATATACCAAAAATATCTTGTATACACCCTTGTTGCATATTAACGCCAACAACCAATACCAAATATGCTATTATACTCGTAATAACTAATACATTATAGCTACCATTTGTAATCATTGGTACCCATATATACATGAGGGTGAATGCTAAAATATATATACTATATCCTATCGGATTTCCATAACTACTAAAATTCCATGTAACCATTGTACATATTTCAGGAAGATTTGGTTTATTTGTCTGGCTGCTCCACATATATATCGCCTCCCTAATGAGAGTTGCTACAAGTAACCACCCAATAAATACCAGACCGTTTAGATTGTTTGATATTACGGATATTCCCAGCCCGCTCATTGCTATAAACAATGGACTATAAAAACTGATGAAAAAAATGACACTAAGCGGTTTAAATAAATTGAGCCGATGAAGTTGGTTGATCTGGCGTGGTTGTTGTTGTTGGATATTCATTGTATTATTTATTAGTATTATATATATACTAATAAATTATAATATTTTTATAACATCATTCGAAAATCAAATCAAATACTTCTTGTATTTTTGAAACGGGATAAAACTGGATGTTTTTATCCTTTAAAATCGCATTCTCGCTATATTTTTCAATAAATTGATTAAAGTCTCTCTTATTTTCTTCTGGGAATATGAATGCATTAACTCCCGATTTCAGTGAACCCATAATTTTATGATCTAGACCTCCTATAGCTGTAACTGACCCGTCTAATGTTATTTCTCCCGTCATTGCGAAATTGTATTTGATCTTTTTATTATTCAATAAACTATAAATTACGGTGGTAATACACGATCCGGCAGACGGACCATTCTTACTCACACTTCCTTCCGGTGTATGCAAATGAATGCCGTATTTATTCCCTTCTTTATTATATGATTTGCTAATTGCTTCTCTCTGTTCAATTGACGTTAAATTATATGCCAAGGTAAGAGCTACATTCATCGATTCTTGCATGACATCCCCCTGCATACCGGTCAATTTTAATGACATAAATGCATCATTGGGATAAAACTGTGCTTCAATTGGTAACGTTCCACCTTGTCCCGCGGCGTTCGCCCACATTCCATTTGCAATACCTACTCGACTTTCGCCGTGGATGCGTTTAATTCGAACCTCCTGTTTATCCTTGAAATGTTTTGTTTTAATATCATCAATCGTTATTTCAATGGGGAATGTATTATAAGATGTTTGGTTTTTAAGGATATCTATATTTATATCCCCCACAATTTCAAATAACTTTTCTTTCATTTTTCTCACACCGACTTCACATGTATAATTTTCAATAATATACGTCAATACCTCATTATTAAAATGGATCATGCCATCTAATCCGAATTTTTTATATATGTCGGGAAGCATGTATGTATTTGCCACAACCAACTTATCTTCTAATGAGAGATTTGTGAATTTAATTCGATGTATACGATCTAATAATATTTTATCAATCGCATCAACATCATTGTAAGATAGAATAAATAGCACTTTGGATAAATCCAAATCTATCCCGGAAAAATATTTATCTTGAAACGAATCGTTTTGTGTAGAGTCTAGAAGATGGGTTAAGATCCCCACGATTTCACGGCCGTGTTCTGTTTTGCTTATTTTATCCACCTCATCTATAAAAATAATAGGGTTCATACACTTTTTATCCATTAATATTTGTACGATATTTCCCCAGGTAGATCCGACATATGTATAATTGTGTCCATGAAGCGTGCTTCCGTTTGCATCCCCGCCCATTGCTATCATCGCAAACGGACGACTGTTCCCATGCTCATCTTTTAAACAATTTGAAAGTCCGCGTTTGGCCAATGACGTTTTTCCCAGACCAGGAGCGCCCTCAAATCCGAAACAATACCCATCGTGATTCCCATTTACCCACTGAGCAATGATTTTTTCAAGTTGTCCTTTTGCCTTATCGTGGCCATACACCGCATCATCTAACGTTTTTCTGACATCGGCTATATACGTGGTTATTTTACTGAAATTGGTATCGATGTGTTCTATTTTCTTATGTATTTCAGGGTTGACGTATAATGGATGGGCCGATTTATTTAATGCCGACCATATATCTGGGTATGTCGCAGAATTATAATACGTATCAATAAAGCGCGTTATACATGCACGGAGATCTGATTTTTTTTTGCCAGAATGCGTTATTTTGTGTAATTTTGGATTTTTTTGGGAAATAATAAGATCATTTAATTTCATAATATTCATAATCAACTGATTTTTATCGGAATTTCCGGTTAATGTTTTTTTGATATTTTCTTTTTGACATACTGATAAATTTGCGGTATGAAGGCCCGTTTTTATCATTTTAGTATAATTAATTATTTCAATACTCGTATATGCTTCTTTTTTTGGAATGGAAAATTGTTGAGGGGCCCCATTCAATACATCTAAAAATACACCTTTCGTTTCGGACATTAAATACATGACAGGTTCTTTAATGTAAACCCCAAACGGTATTTTAAGTAATCCGTCGAGATACTGTCTGGATTTTGAACCGGAATCGTCCGTCTTTGATTTAATTTCCTTCAATTTCATCATGGCGCGTTCTTTTACTGAATCGGGTGCTTTCATAATACATATTTGTTGTTCCAACGGTATTTTGTTTATATCAAAATTGGATAATTCGTTGGTATATTGAATCGTTTTTTTCATGGCATCACGGAAACTTTGTTTTATTGACCATGGAAAACTATCAAATAATACAACCTGTTCATGAGTATCTATTGAACCATTATTATCGTTTGACAATATATCATACAGTAAATACGCCATATATTTATTATCCGGGGTTGTGGTATTTATTAATAACTGTATTAATATATTACGTTTAATAAATGGATCCGCCGAAATAAATTCGTTTACCATATGTGTCAATGTTTTTTGTTTAATCAATTTATGTTGATTTAAATACCCAAAATATTTGTTATATACATCAATACACGTTGGAGTTGTTAAGAAATCTTTTAATGTTAACGATGCTATAAAATTTGTAAATGTTTCTCCGGTAAACTCAAGACTATTTGGTTTATTAATGGGGGCGTATATGGTTTCAATGCGCGAATTAATGTATTTATTATTTAAAAATTTAATAACAATGTCGTCTACAATTCCCGTAATTAACAAAATAGTTTTTAACGAAGTATTGTATATGTATAATTTTATAC
>Ga0247722_10000480_pt1 | contig 24653 bp, 30 predicted proteins | sample MSEWelMarce3H_FC_FD_189094 | JGI IMG/M metagenome (GOLD analysis project Ga0247722, IMG submission 189094) | Subsurface sediment microbial communities from gas well in West Virginia, United States - MSEEL Well Study Marcellus 3H_FC | ecosystem: Environmental > Terrestrial > Deep subsurface >... | reverse complement strand
TTTCCTATTAGAGGGGCGGCCCATGACAGCAGTGATTCAGCAAGCCCTTGAGCTGATGGAAAATCATCCTATTTCATCCATGCGCCTCATGCCTTGTCCTGGACCCAAGGGCAGCCCTTTTGGAGGAACACGGTGGCAAATATTAGATTATCCACAAGATTCCCTGCTATTTACATATCAGGCAACTCTATGGAGAAGAGGGGATTACATGGAATTCATGAATTTATTAATTAAACAATGCAAACAAGAATCACAGAATCGTATAGCCATCAAAGTAAATTTGGCAGAGTCAGAACAAGGTCATCTACTTCTAAAAAGTCTTGGTAAACTTCATCTGGCTTGGCCAAGAGAGGGATCTCATCCTAACGCAGTGTATCTGTGCCCGTGGCCTTATCGACCAACCGCTGTAGTGCGTGGCACCTTAGAGCCTTGGGCGGCCGAGCTGATGGCGAGAGAGGGGTTCTCACTTAAGATACAGTTAAATACCTAAGTTAAGAACTCCCCAGTTGGGGAGTTTCTTAACAACGGTATTTAACAGAAAACACGAAAATCTACAATTTAAGAAGCCTAAGGGTTCTTAAATTATAGATTTGACGGTAAACCTCTAATCCATATTAATTAATCTAGCAAAAACGCTAGTAGGTAAAACAGTAATCTGTGCGTTCGTATTATCAAAATTTATAATACGATGCCGCAAACTGAAACTCCTAATGCTAAGATCAGCTGCCGTTAAAAAGTAGGTAAATTGGCTCATGGTAAAATTTACATTAGAGTAATTTACAACGACAGGAGTTCCTAGAGGGCGGGTTCCATTATATAAGAATGTGCTAAATGTCGTGACACTGTCAGCTGGCAGAGGGTTTGTATATGTCACACTTACATTTGCGTTTATATCAAGACGAAGCTTTGACGAAGGCAGAACTTCAAATCCACCTAGATCTAAACTCAGACTTTGTAGGCTTATATTATTTATATTCGCATTTTCCAAGCCGCCTGTAAATCCAAGCGTAGAATAGTAATTATGGAACCCCCCTGGATTAACTGTGCTTATATAACCAGAAGGAGCAAAATTACTATCAACCGCAGATAAAAACATAATCATGGGCCCAACATTTTGTGTTATAGTATCGAGCTTAGATAATCCTCTAACACAATCGTAAAAGCTTGTGCTGCTTATATATCCATGTTCTATTGTTAATTCTGTAACCTTTCGCGCAAGGCCTAAGGTTGAAATATATGTTTCTCCTATTCCAGCAACAGAACTCACCAGCATAAAATCACGGACTTTGGTAAAATTAGTAGAAAGTGTGCTCAAGCCAGGTTGAACACTTTCTAGTAATCTGAGAACCGTTGTACCCATACATGAAATTCCACCTAAAAATTCCAAGGGACTATTCCAAGCGAGCTGTCCCTCGTTAGTAATAACCGGGAAAGCAGAGTATTCTATGACAGCACCTGATTTGGCATTCATTGCGAATACATCCCTTACATTAATAATATTCGTATCTAGGGTATAGCGCATCTAATCTGTATTATCAAGAGTTATATGAATTCCTCCAACATCTGGTATAAGCGTAGTGATAGTTCCAGAAGAATCTGTAGAACATTTCAATTGTAGAGGTCCTGTGAAACCGGCTAAGTCTCTGGAGTTTAGTGTAAAACTCATATTAGGCATGCTCAAACTCGTGGCAGTATAGTTCACAACGACTGGAGATCCGATAGGAAGGTTATATAGATTCTGGGTGAGAAAGGTGCTGAAGTTTCTTAGAACACTATTAGGATGTATTAGACTCATATTTGTATTAATATCAATTCGCATCTTGGATGAGTCTACAAGATGTGAGGCATATCCACCAATATCTATATTTGTCACATTTAGAATCGCAGTATTATCAATTGTAGTGTTTACTAGATTTGCGCCTTGTAGTTGAAGACTTGATTGGTATATTCTGTATTCTCCAGGATTTAAGGTGCTTACATATCCTCTCGCAGAAAAGTTGCTACCTACATTCAAGATTGGGCCAATAGTATTCAGATTACCAAGGCGATTAATACAATCATATAATTGGGTAGAACTTATGTAACCATAATCTCCTGTTAAACGACCAACTGTAAAGAGTAATTTTGAACTGCTCACATAGTCATTCCTATTCGGTAAAGAGCCCAGACCTTGTACAGTGCTTGTTAAAAAGAAGGCGGTTGTAGAGAAATATACAGTCGATAAGGTGCTCAAGCCAGGCTGAATCATAGAAAGAATTCCTAGAACTGTGGTGCTCAGCTTAGGAACACTTATACTGCTTATAAATTCAAGTGAGCTCTTCCAATCAATATGTCCTTCATCACCAATCACCGGGACAGAATCTCGTTGTATGACTTCGCCTGAATTAGCATTGAATGCGAATACATCACGAATTTTTAAATATGTCGTATCAACTGTAAATCTAGAACTCATACTAATTTATGCTCCTATAATTGGTGCCTGTGAGAATAACAGATAATGTATTATTACCAGATATTAAAGTCTCTGCGTTACAATTCAAAGAGTTAGCAAAATTGTCGTATGTAATACCCAAAAAACTATCAATATGATGTAAGAAGGTGAATGTTGATGTCAAACTAGTATTATTGAACATCTTTGAGTTGAATGTTGTATTAATAGTGTCAGTATACAAGTGAGTTTGACTTGTACCACCACGAACTAACCATGGTCTCACAAAGGTTGTCAATGGAAAACTCGTATTTGATGTTCCAGATACTATGAGTGTTGATACATAAAATACAGTATCTTGAGGCACATTGAAATCGAATCTGAGTGAAGGGGAATAGGAAAGACTTATTTGCGCATTGTAGTTAAAAAGAGTTGACATAGAATCTAGACGAAATGATACCGAGCTCACGGTATAATCACCTTCTACGACCTTTCCATTAAGAATTCCTCTGTATTGATCAACATTAAGGGTAGAAGCGTAAGATACAGTGGATAATAGACCTCTGTTAAATATATTATTTGTAGTATTAGCATTTATATTAGTATTATATACAGCAGTTGATAGAAGTCTAAATAAATCTGTATTTGTATAACTGGTTTGAACAGTATTAGCATTTCTTGTAATTTTATAGTCCAAAGAAGCTGTTGTGCTTACCAAGGATGTTCCAAAAGAGTTGGATAAATTACCAACCGTTGTATTATTCGTGAAGAGACTACTCACTGTGCTCATACACGATGAGAAGGTTCCATAGGCAACTCCACTCAAATCTTGGTACCCACGGCTCGTAAATGTTGAGATTCCTACAAAAACGATATTCTGCCCAACATTCGTTGACAGCACTACATCACCAATGCCGGCGAAGCTTAGAATAGTTGAAGGACTCATAGCATCTAGAAACGATGTATTAGAATTTCGAATAGTGCTTGCTGTTATAGTGCTCGCATTCGATATAACATTCAGCTTTGAATAACCGTAAATACCGGTGCTTATCATAGGCATGGCACCTTGAATATAAATATAGCGTGCTACAGGATCGCTTGATATATTTATACCATTCCCTCCAACAAGAGTAAATGTCGGAGAAATCACAGAGTTAGATGAAGATAATATTGAATTTGCGCCACTAATATCAATCGTGTCAAAGCCCTTAGAATAAAGGGTAATAAGTTTTGTATTAGGATTTACTACAGAACCCATACCTTGCGCCGTTGAGATATAGAAGCGGTTATATGATAAATCAGTAACAAGCCTCTTATTATCTACAATGAGCTCATTCAATCCTCCATATGGGGTAAGAGTAGAAGGCATAGCCCAGTAAGTTCCACCAGCTCCATCGGTGGTCAAAACACGATTGGCAGCAATGATACTATTATTCAAGTTCAAGGCATTTATTTGTCTTACTGTGATAATTTGGGTGTCATATGTTCTACGGGAAGACATTCCTCTCTAACCTTGCCATCAAACAGAATTTTGGACTGTTACGAAGATCGACCCTGTGGATCCGAAGTATGGTGTTATATAATTTGAGTGTAGGGCATTTTGTAGCTGTCCATTGTTGATTGAACTTGGCATATAATGATATAGCGTATATGGAACAGTGTAGTTATTTATCTTATTGCCAGAAGGATCTAAATATGCGAAGGTTCCTCGAGGTACAGAGAGTCGTATAGGTTGATTAAATACATTGGATGCGTCTATGGACCCTACACCATTCTCTAACACAGTCTTCGTATTTCCAACATAGAGATAATTTGTAGTTGTGCAGTGAATTAAAGTTTCACCATATTTCAAGAGGGTTGAAATAGGTAGAATAGCTACATTATTAGCACCTGTGGCCAACTTTGTGAATGATATAGAAGGAAATATTTCAATTGTTACTCTTGATTTATCGTCTATAAAGTTACTAAAAGAATCCATTTTTAAAACAGCCGTTGAAAATTCCATATTTACAAAATCTAACACACGACCCTGTATTTGAGTGCCAGGCCGAGCCCCAGAATATGCGATACTACTTTGAAAGAAAGTAGATACGAAAATAAGATTTCCTATACTTGTAAAATTATTAATATTATCTCCTCCTATGATTGAAATTGTAGTAACATTGTCAAACCGGATATTTGTCTTTAAATTTGTCAAAGACTCTGTTGTACTGACAAGATGAGAAGTGCTTACATATCCAACCTGAGAAAGGCCTCTGATGCTGCTTATAAGGCCAGAACTACTTATGAATCCTGCGTTTCCAAGGCCATTGATAGTGCTGCTTTGTGTAAGAGTACTAATGTATCCTGCTGTTGCTAGACCTGAAACAGTACTTTGAAATGAAACAGGTGTAGTTATACTGCTGATGTATCCCGCAGTTCCTAAGCCAATCACAGTGCTTACTAAATGAAGACTACTCACATATCCAACTGATCCTAGCCCTATGACTGTGCTGGTAGTAGAGAATGATTGAGTTGCCGTAAATGAAGATAGTGTAGATAAATTGACAAAGCCGAGAGTTGAAAGAGCCGGCGCTAAGCTGCTTACAGTGCTAGGGTCACTTCGTAATGTGCTGATCTCCGCACGAAGTGTTGCTGTACTTATATAACCTGCAGTTCCTAGGCCCGCCGTGAAACTGGCGGTGTTCTTAGAATCAATAATAGCACCTAAGCTACAAAGCGCAGCTAGATAAGAAGTTGATATATTGCCTAATAAGGTTGTATTATTATATACAATTGTGGAAAATGAGCTGATTGTTGAAGGTAAGTTTCCTACTACAGCTCCTCCTGTTACAGTTAATGTGCTCATCATAGGAACCCAAGATGTTCCTCCTAAATTATCTGTAAGAAGGACCTTTCCACCTGTAACAGTAAGTCCTGTATCTGGATCTATGGCAAACACCTTACGAAGCACAATTCTATCGGACATCCTCTTATTATCATGAAGAACTAAAAGCGTTTGTATTTCTCAAGAGAATCATTCACACAATCAGATGACGCAAGGAGGAGGATTACTACAACTTGTGGCTCAAGGAAAACAGGATGTCTTCCTAACCGGTAATCCTCAGATTACATGGTTCAAGATGGTCTATCGGCGCTATACAAATTTCGCCATGGAATCTTCCTTAATTCAATTTGACAATCAGGCAGATTTCGGCCGAAAAATAACAACCGTCATACCGAGGAAGGGAGACCTTCTCGGTGCATTGTGGTTAGAGATAGAACTTCCGGCAATGAAAGACTCAAAGACCGGCAAGCCACTCTCTTACACAAACGCAACCGCTCACGCATTGATACAAGAAATTAGTATAGAAATCGGTGAACAAGAGATTGATAAACAGACAGGCGAATGGATGGAGCTTACATCAAATTATGTCGTAACGGAAGACAAGAAACAAGCATGGAATAATATGATTGGAAAGACAACGGGCGCATCACAGGGAAATACCCCTGCTTCATCGGTGAGCCTCTACGGACCCTTGTTCCTCTATGTGCCTCTACGATTCTGGTTCTGTAAGAATCCTGGACTAGCTCTTCCTCTAATCGCTTTACAGTACCACCCAGTTCGTATTAATATCACCCTACGACCTATTCAGCAGATGTTTATTGTTGACACCCCTCAGGCTTCAGATGTCTGTGATATATCAGCGGTGAGTGCTTCAATTACATCTATGAATCTCTATGGTGATTTTGTTCATTTAGATATCGAAGAGAGACGCCGTTTTGTATCAAATTCGCACGAGTATCTCATTGAACAAGTCCAGACAACAAACAGTTTTCCTATTGATTCTACGGCATCTACGGTCCAAGTTCCCATGGAATTCAACCACCCTATCCGTGAGCTATATTGGGTGATACAGAGATCTGTTGCCGTGAATGCTCACCAGTGGTTCAATTATACGAATCTTTCAATTGGTGAATCTGTTCCAGTAAGTAGCACTTCAGTCTTCCAAAATCTCATCAATACGGCGCTATTGCGTCTAGAGGGGTTTGATCGCTTTGACAAGAGAAATGCGGATTATTTCAGACTCGTTCAACCGTATCAGTATCACACTGTTGTTCCCATCGATGACTTCGTATATTCTTATTCCTTCTGTTTCCGCCCCGAAGATACGCAGCCCAGTGGCAGCATGAATGCCAGTCGTATAGACAGCATGACCCTACAGCTAGAGCTAAATAACACAGTAACTCCAAGAAGAGGTCCTGCGAATGTGCGCATCTATGCGCTAAATCACAATGTATTACGCGTGGTTGACGGATTTGGAGGACTTTTATTCAGAATATAATTAGATGGCTTCATTACATGACCTTGGACTTTATACTAATAATGTCTTAGGGGCTATAGCAGGTAAATCAGAAGGATTTTATGACGCCTCTGATTCTACATCATATTCTGCCATGGGCGCCTATGCTGGAATTGGTATTTTATTATTTTTCATCTTCATTATTGCGAATCTATATGGTGCGGCTAGACTATCATGGTGCTATAACACCTTCTATGGAGCATCTGGTGGAGTAAAATTTATATGGAGTTTCTTATGTTTCTTCTTTTCTGGATTCTATTATCCCTTCTATGCCATCTTTCTAGATCCGGTTTGCGGACGGGTTGCTCAGGTAGGAGGCCGAAGAATGTCTAAAAATTGAATTTGTAAGGCATTGCTTTAGACAGTCACCATGGACTACGGCTCTCACGGTATTATTATCGCTCGTGGGCGCTCAGTTGAGAAGAAGACTCGCCGCGCAACGGGTCATCCTATTCAGGTTCAGATGAGTATTCACAGAGTCGTACAAACTATAATTAACCAAGGAAATTACGATTACATCAGAGTGCCTCTGCTTTCTGATGTAAATCCTAACAAATACAAAATGGAAAGAATTTCTACTCGCTATCCTCTGATCATGGGTGAGCCAGATAGTTGTAGAATGACAGACATCCAAACCATTAGAAATGTTAAGATTGAACTCGTTCGTCTATGGGTTCAACTCTGGGAATTAGGTTACGCTGCCTGGGACTTTGACTTATTCGTCCATGATGGAAAAGTGATTCTTCTAGACTTTGACAGATTTGGTGTTCGTATGCCTAATGGGATAGATTTACCCCTTCAGATTCCTGTAGGAAGTTTCTTCAATCACTCATGTTTTCCTAGAGATTTTAAGCAAATGGTTCAAGATCAGTTACAGGAAGTTCTTCACTTTTAAAACTTTTCCGGCATTAGCAATGGTCTGGGAATTCCCCGCTGTATCCCACACCCGTTATGATTTCTGGAAGGCCAAACAATATACCCAATCTGGAATGTGGTGGTTTACCCTGGTGTTTGGAGCACTTGGCTTACATCACTACATGCTAAGATCTCCTCAAACAGGTATGATCTTTTTTCTGACAAATATGCTTTTATTTGGTTATCCATGGTTTTATGATTTAGTTCAGCTTTCGAGCTATGGAGAATCTACGGAAAGTTTGAATGAATTTGGCCTCGGTCATCCGTGGGGAGCTCTAGGATTGGCCCAAGGAATGTGGAGAGAGCCTGATGAACCTGAAATCACTGAAAACGACGATGATTCTGTTATTGCTGGCGCTGTAGCTGCCTCTGTTGCTGCTGTGACTAGGATTCTACAGAAGGGTGGTGGAGATGGAGATCCTGGTCCTGTTTCCAACAATAAAGCAGAAGCTAATAGCGCAGCCAATAATAAAGCAGAAGCGAACAACGCAGCCAACAATAAAGCAGAAGCGAACAACGCAGCCAATAATAAAGCAGAAGCGAACAACGCAGCCAATAACGCAGCTAATAATGCCAATGGAGACAAACAAAAAGAAAAGCCCAAGGGATGTCCAAAGGATGAATATTCTGCCCCAACACCTTGGTTCTTCCTATTATATAATCTATTCGTTCCATTATCCCCTTTGGCACATATAATTGGAGGAAATAGAGAAAGAGCATTCACTAGATTCTTGTATTTATTCGCAGGTATTATCTTCGCAGTTATATTTACTATAGTCTTTGGAATTCTCTGGTTCTTTTTACCAGCCGCTGCGAGTGACTTAATTTATTCGATATATCCATCTGCCTTGGCCCTTGTATCATTGGCTTACTTATTCGCAGTGATATATGATTATATAATTATGTTTGTTGTTCCTTCTGATTTATTCTTTAATTCAAAGGAATGTAATCTGAATGGATTCGTAGGATTCAAGGAAGATCCTCCATGCCCTTCAGAAAGCCCTATAACAGCTGTGACAAATGTATTGAAGCCAGCGACTGATGTTATGATTCTTGTTTATAACTATGTATCTGGGGCATTTAAGAGTATTGGTAGTGGGATCTATTCTATGACACCTATGGGAAGAGCTGAAATGATGGCGAAGGCGGCTGCAGGTGTGGCTGGTAGTGCTGGAATACCTGGAGCGGCTGGCCTAGGTGCCCTTGCGGGTGGAATACCAAATCCTGCTGCACTTGCGGGTGGATTGACTGCGGGAATACCAAATCCAGCTGCTATTGCGGAAAAAGCCGCCGCCAACGCAAAGGCAGCTGCTTCTACAGCTGCTGGAGCTGCTGGAGCTGCAGCATCTGGTGCCGCTAAGGCAACTCAAGTTCGTCCACCTAATAAACCCCAAGGAGGAGGCGCTCGTACTGAGCTAGAACCACTTGACTATCTCGGTGGCGGTGTAATCGGTGCGGTTTTGTTAGGCGGATTCATTCTCGGCTCGTTTAGAAATGTCTCAAGACGCGAATACTGGCTCAATGATTCCCCTCCGAACCCAAGAGGAGTTTGAGCACCTATATAAGGAGAAAAGGCTTACATCTCCTATTCTAATCTATTTCACAGCCACTTGGTGCGGCGCCTGTAAGCGCATTAGCTGGCCATTCATTCAGGAAGAATTCCCTGATCTCACCATATACAAGTGTGACATAGATGAGAATAAGTATACACCAGGCTTCTGCCAGGTAAAGTCAATCCCTCACATGCTAATCATGTTCCCATCGAAAAAGATAGAAAATTTAGTAAGCAGTGACACGGCGAAGGTGGCAACATGGATTAAGAAACAGCTCACCCTTGATTTGCCACAGGGCGGTAAAGTCTAGTGCTTAACTTAAGCACCAGACATCAGAGTGGAGTGTCGAAATTAGGCACTCCACGGTAAATAACCATTTCACTCACTCGCCCCTCCCCACCTTCGATAATCCGTAGTCGTATTAGCTCATGATTTAACATAATCGCCTTTTCAAGCGCTTCTTTTATATCATAAAAGACATAGACAATCTTACCACAATCTTTCAAAAGGAATATGTAAGGTTCAGAGTCCATTACTAATAGATCTGTAAAATTAGATGGAGTATGATTATCTTATTGTTGGAGCGGGAATTGCTGGTTTACACTGCGCACTGAGAATATCAAAGGCATTCCCCAAAGCCAAAATCGCAATCGCCGAGATGTATGATTATACAGGTGGCAGAATCTTTACCTACAAAGGAAAAGGCCAGTGGGAAGCAGGGGCCGGTAGAATTCACGGTTCGCATAAAATGACGATGAAATATCTGAAGGACTACGGTCTAAGTACAATACCCATTCCGTCAACTGCCGAATGGCGATCGACCCTTTCTAAACAGACCAGTGAAGAAGACATCTGGCCCTCATTGTCAGAAGTCTTAGTAACATCATTGAAAAAATTAGATCCGAAGGTTCTCGCAACTCATACAATAAAGGACCTCACATTTGATAATCACCTCTTACACAGATTCCCATACCAAGCCGAAGTATCAACGATGAGAGCTGACATCGCCATAAAATCATTTGAAAACGAAATGGGAGACAGCAAGGATTTTTATGTTGTTAAAGAGGGTCTTTCTGAATTAACCGATAGGATAAAAGAAGAGTTACAAAAAAGAGGTGTAAAAATCTTATATAATCACCGTCTCGTATCAATAAATCCCTTATATTTTGAAATAACGAATAGGCATAGCAAATATGTGACGATCACGGCAAACAAGGCAATTCTTGCGGTTCATTGCGATGCCTTGAGAGGGATCAAGCCTTTTCATAATCTACCTATTCTCAAGCATCTCACCATGCAGCCTTTATTAAGAACCTATGGTCTTTTCAAAAACCCCATTACGATTCCTAAGACTGTTACAGATTCTAGACTCAGATATATAATACCCGTTGGAGAACACACATTAATGACCTCTTACACAGATGCCGAAGATACTGCGGTTTGGAAGAAGATCTATGATAAAGGTGGTGATAAGGCCTTATGTCATGCCATAATAGGAGATCTGAAAGGGTTTTTTCCTGAGATTCAAATTCCGACTTTTTTCAAGAGTCATTACTGGAAGCATGGATGTTCCTATTGGTTGCCCGGTCTCTATGACCCTAAGGAAGAAAGTCATAAGATAATGTGTCCTCTTCCTATGGCAAATCCAAATGTATATGTTTGTGGAGAAAGTTATAGTCTGAAGCAGGCTTGGATCGAGGGGGCCTTGGAACATGCCGAAGAAATGTTACAAAAGTATATACTACTATAAGATGAGCCTACCAATTAACATATTCCACATTCTTGTTGTAGCACCCTTTTTACTCTATGTGGCCATTGTAAGAGGACAGTTGATGCCATGGATCTTTTCTGTATTATCTGGCTTGGGTATTATATTAATAGTCTATCACGGCTATAAAACTTTCATAAAGTGGAAGGCGAACTCTCCAAGTTTATGGGTGAATGCCATACATCTTTTTGCGGTAGGGCCTCTTCTCCTCTTTATTGGAAGCAAGGGTTATGATACGCCGAGATGGGCCTTTGAGATTCTTGCGCTGATGGCCTTTGGAGCCTTAGGATATCACATATATTCTATTATTCTTCAGGCGCAACAGATGAACAGTATCGCACCTGAAAAAAAGTTTGATTCTTCTTCCAACTAGATACAAAGTCCAGCCTTGGCATTCGCCGATGACTTGATACTCTCAGGTAAACAATTCACAACATGGTAAATATAAGAAGGCTTAGACTTGAACTCTGAGCCGCAGTGGGTACACTGGATCTCACCTGCCTGAGTCTTGCCTAGAAACTTATTCGTTTCGGCAGACAAATGCTTGAGAAGGTAATGGGAACGAAGGCCGGCCTTCGTTAGGCTCTCGAAAGAGCAGCAAGTCTCAGGACAAATATACTCCTTATCCTTAGCTTGAGCTTCATCAGGGTGCTTGGCAGAAATATGATTATCAAGCGTCTGCTTAGCAGATGTTTCATAATTACAATGGCCACACTTGTGCTTGAAGGTTCCACTATGCTTGGCCTTGATGTGCATGTGAACAGTGGATTGGTTCTTCTTGGTAAAGGGGCAGTGGGGGCACTGAAACTCTCCGTCGGCCGTGCGCAGATACTCGAAAGTCATTTTGGGGACTCAATTTGCTGCGGCCACTCGCTTCAATTTTTTGCTAGCCTTATAAAAATGCAAAATAGCTATTTAATTGCCTCAAGTACGGCGTTTGCTCTTCCTGTTACAATGTGTGCTTATAATAGACAGTGGCTTGCTTATTCTGCCTCTGTTTCTATTTTAATTACTTCGCTTATTTTTCATTCTACAAAAGATAAGAAGTTTATGATGTTAGACATCGCAGCTGTTCATTATTTAGTAGCTGTATATCTATGGTATGCTTATACTTATAAGGTTCTTTACTTAGGAATACCAGTCACCTCTTACACAGTCCTAGTATACCATTATGGCTATCATAATAAGGCGCTAGCTTGGTCTCCTAATCATGACGAATCTACTTTCTGGCATTCTACGATTCATCTGGCAGTTGCGCTTTCTGCTGGATATGGCTCTTACCAGATTGGATCTTTTTAGCCACAAAGTGGGGGCACATAAACCTCTAAAACAATTATATATAAGATGGATATATATTCTGTAGTTCTACCCTTGAACCGTGCGTATTTCATCAACTCCTCTATTGTAAAGACGACAACGGTTGATCTGAGAGATCCTGTTGTTCTAAAGTATTACTTAGACAGTGGGTTTTTATACATTCGTCGCCTACATTATAACTATAATCATATCTTAAGAAACCCTACAGATGGCTGTAATGTTGAAATCACGAAGCACATAGACTTTGGTTCTATTCCTCTCGATTCTCCCAAGGCAAGAAAGCTCATTCGGCGCATCTGCTATTTTTAGCCCTTGAGTCCAAAGGGCCCAACAAATGAAAAATTTGAAACTGACTCCCCTTTAACACATGAGTCCCAAAATGGATGTAGTTCTGTATAACCAGCAAGCTACAAGAAACCCCTATGCGATTCTCTTCCTGATTCTGTTTATCCTATGTGTAAAGACTACATACGATAAAGATGCTCTGAAGTATTTGCCAGTCTTAGTCAAGATGAATATCATTGAATCTGAAGCCAAGAAGCAGCTGCGTAAGATTCGCAAGAAGATGAAGGAGCTTCGCCCTGATGTATTCAAGCAAACATGGCTAGGAACCTTCGATTATATGTATTGTGGCCATAAGATTGTTGGAACTGTAGAACTCAGATGTAATGATGTTTTCACAATTGCCGATAATAGGGACTGGCTATTTAATGATACTTCCAATGTTAAAGATATTATTTCCTACTTGGCAAAGAATCGACTTACAGAAATCCCTAGCTGGAATTCCACTATTAGTTGCCAGATTACTTTACAGAACTCGCATCTTATGAGGTATTTGTTCATACCTCATGATATTCTTAATGAGCGCCACTCTAACAACATCAAGTGGGAGAAGAAGTTGGTTCTCTGAGGGCCCAAAAGGAAAAATTGAATTTTTAAGTCCAGCCAAGTAAAGTCACCCATGTGCGACTGGATCCCAGGCACTCTTGAACTCACTTCAAAAGTGCGTTACGGCATCACAAGCAGAGGTGTCCCTATATTTAGATTCATCCCCTATGACAAACTTCACCGACCTCTTGCAGTCAGCTGTAGCCAACGCAATCTCTTCTACAATGTTCACGCTATTGTCCAACCAGGACCACCTCCAGAGAAGGGGCAACTTCAGAAAGGTGTCCTCATTCAGAATCTCGGCCAACCCACCACAGAATCTGAAGTCGCAGTTCTCCTCGCCAACTACGCCTATGACTGTCAGAAGGAGCTCCGGCCCTACAAATCCAAGGATACAAAAGAAAGAGCTTTCTTAGTCCAAAGCACAAAGCGCACACCTCTAGAGGGATTCACCTTTAACATAGACCCTCCAGGATGTATCGATGTAGATGATTCGTTTACTCTGCTTCGCCTCGGCGAAGACCGCTGGCAAGTAAGCATCAACATCGCAGATGTTGCCTCTCTTATTGAAGAAGGATCTGAACTCGACATTCAGGCCAGCCGCCGTGCCACAAGCTTCTATTCTCCAACCGGCGAGTGTCTTGCTCCAATGTTTCCGCCAGAGCTTGTCGAGGCAGCCTCACTCGGTTCCGACGACCCTCGTCCTGCCTTGTCGCTACAGTTTGTTTACGGGCCCGATGGCCTGAGTGACTTCAAATGGCTAGAGACTAGCATAATCCGTTCACGATCCTTCACATATGATGAGGCAGATGCTCTTTTACACAGATACACAGAACTCCAAGTCATCAAGGACATCACGAAGGGAGCAAACTCTCATGAATGGGTTCAGCAGCTGATGATTCTCTATAACAAAAAGGCTGGAGAAGAGCTCAAAGCGTCTGCTAAGGGTATCCTCAGGTCGCATTCTGCGCCGAAGGCTGAGGAACTTGCGCAGCTCACTGCGATAGATCCTTCCTTTGGAATTCTGGCGTATGAGGCGGCGACCTTCTGTCTTCCCAGCGATGAGACAAAGCACTTTGGCCTTGAGGCAGATGCGTATGCCTACGCAAGTTCTCCCATTCGCAGATACTGCGATTTGGTGAACCAACGAGCCCTCAAAGGTCTGGCGACCGCCTATGATAAAGACCTCGTCTATCATTTGAACCGACGGCAGAAGCAGGCGAAGGCCTTTAGCCGTGACTTCTTCTTCATGACAGAACTCTCTAATTCCAAGGATGCTGTCGAGGGAACTGTAATTAGTAACAAAGAAAAAGTAAAAATCTATGTTCCGGTCTGGAAAAGGACGATTAAGGTGCGTCTGTTTGACATAACGACCACGCCTCCTGTAGGAACCAAGGTGTCTATCGAGTGGTATGACGACAGGAGCAAGCCGAACTGGAAGGAAAGAATTGTATTCAAAATTAGATGAACAATATCCTTCTTATATCAACATTGGTAATTGTATGGTGGATTGCCATTTGGGGTCTCATAGACATTTTTTTAACACAGATGCTAGGAACTTCGACAAAAAAGTTCGTTACAGCGTATTCTCTCATGGCTCTCGCTGTCTTAATCATAGTGTATAAATATCCTAGACTCTTAGAAAGTTTCGTATAATGGACAAGCCAAGGCCATTGTTTACCGATGGATGGAATTCCTTTTGGCACTTTATCTTTGGCATGCTCGCAACTAAGTATTTTTTAGTTGTTATTCTATTCGTGGCATATCAATGTCAAGACATTTACGAAAAAAATATTCATATTGATTTGGGTGAATTTGCCTTAGGTTACATCTTTGCCAAAACTCTCTAAATTCGCAGATACAGACTTTCAGCCATCACGATATCTCGTAGAACGAGTTGCCGTGCTCCCTCCAGCATTTTTAGCATTGCGACTTCTCCTGAAAGAGAAGCCATCGCCTGGAACTCTTCCAGAAGACCACCCAACTTCAGCAAGGCCTTCATCAGATTCCCCTCAAAGATTCCGTAAGTAGCCGCCAGCTCAGGGAAGGTAACATCCCCTTGAAGCCAGGCATGAACCGGCTCTACCCACTCTAGGCTTATTCCCCAGAAAGCCTCATCGTAAGGAAGACCATGTTTCTTTTCAACTGCGAGCATTTTTACACAAAGCTCGCTCATTGTCCAAAGTGTATTAATGACAGACTTGGGCACATGTAAGTCATCAGGACGCTGTACTGAGTCATCCTTCTTCTCGCCTAGGAAGAGCGCCATTACGGTAAGCAGTTCGATCTGAGTCAAGGGGTTAAGACCATCCTTCTGTTGTAGAAATAACTGCGTCATCATAAATGGATGCCCCTCATTCACCTCTGACGCCAGAAGACCCTGGGGGGTCAGTACGCCCTCGGTTACGTATCCGCATTCCTCCAGAATCCGATGACGAAGAAGCGTATTTTGCATATTACGGTCGTCGTCCGAAGGCCAAAGGTAGTCCTTCATGCTTGCGCAAGTATTTCGAATCTGATACAGACTTTCTTGGAGGGTTCGCATATTTGCGAAACGAGCCAACACAGGCTCCCAAAGCGAAGCGCGATGCCCCTCGTGCCAGGCCACTAACTCCCTTTGAGCAGCCTTTTTCTTCGCATTCTGCGTCTGTGAAACTCGCAGCTCCAAATCAACCTTTGTTTGGCAATCCGCGATCTGCTCCTCCGTCAGATGAATCTCAGAAATCTTCTGAGTTAAGGCCGCCACTTGCGCCAAAGACGCCTTGTATTCCTCATGCTCCAAAGCCCACCAGTAACTGCTTTGAATCAGTGACTTCTCTGTTATTTTCTCATTCGAAGAAGCATTCAGCAGCTTCAGAAGGAAGTCGTAGTGAAAGTTCATCCGAGATCCAAATGTCGCAGCCTTCCCGCAGAGGATCTGCCGCATCTCATCTACTCGCACAGGATCTCTCTGGGGTAAGTAAATCACAATTCCACGATCATCCTTCCCCCGTCGTCCAGCGCGACCTGCCATTTGAATATACTCAGCTGACTTCAAGAGGCGAACGGAACCGTCGGTAAATTTGTCAAGTGCCGTGAAGATCACCGTCTTTGTCGGCATGTTAATGCCGACGGCAAAGGTCTCAGTCGCAAAGAGGACCTTAGTGAGCCCACGAGAGAAGAGGATCTCCAGAATCTCCTTGAGAAAGGGCATCAGACCACTGTGATGGAAGGCAATCCCTCGCATGGCCAAATCACGCAACTTATGAGTCTGCGGACTCTTATCAAGTGTCTCCTTGTATCTTGCGAGATGAAAGTCCCAGATGTGAGCTACGGCCGCTGCGTCTGAGGAATCTAAGAAAGTATGCTCTACCTTTGACGCCAAGGCCTCGCAGCCCTTACGAGAGAAGACGAATACAATAGCTGGTAGATTGCCCTTGGCATGTAGGTCGCCGAGGCAGGCATTCATGTCATGCTCAAAAGACTTGGGCCGCATCTTACCACCTATAGCACCCTCATGCCCGCCGGCCTTTAGAGCCTTGACCTTCTCCTTGAACTTGTCATGGGCGAGCAAGGCACCTGAGCGATTGAGAAGCCAGCCACTATAAGCATCTCCGTAGAAAGTCTCCTTGCTGTCGTAAATCAGGCGCTTTCCGTCAGCTGATGAAGGATCCAGAACATAATGCTCAAGAGGCACGGCACGCCACAATGTGCTGATCAGCCAAATGCGAGTCTTCTTTGACTCACCGAGCCACTTCGCAAAGCCAATTGGAGAAGACAGAGTCGCTGACAGAAGAATCAGCTTCACCGTGGGTGGCAAGAGGATGAGTGTCTCCTCCCACACATGCCCTCGATCCATATCATTGATATAATGGACCTCATCAAAGATCACTGAATCGAGTCCGTCCAAACTCATAATCGCAGTTGTGCCTACAGACTCAGTTAGAGAACCCTTCTTGAATAGGAGATTGCGAAGAATTTCGGTAGTCATGACGATGATCTGCGCATCGGGACGGAACTTGATGTCGCCCGTCATAATGCCGACTGAGGCGTCAGGAAAGAGTTTCTTCAAATCATTGAATTTCTGATTACTCAATGATTTGATGGGAGTTGTGTAGAAGATGCGACCACCTCGCTGGAGTGACTTGGCGATCTGATACTCACCTACAAATGTCTTACCTGAGCCAGTCTTAGCCGTGACAAGCACATTCTCACCGGCCTCGATAGCTGCGATTGCGAACTTCTGGAAACGGTCGGGTTCGAAACCGGTGCTCAAGGCTGGGATCGTAGGCGGCGTAGGAACATCCTCTGTATCTGTGACGACACGAACATATTCCATTTTGGTGACCCTTTTACACATGAAAAAGGCCTTCAATTTTTAGGCTATTAATTTACAGCTCTGATATATCTGATTGACTCATACTCGCATATAGAAATCCGAGGACGGCGAGTGCGAGAAGGATGGTAAAAGGGTTATTACACTCCTCGCGGCTTAGAGAGGGAACCTCCTCACCTTGAGCGTTCTCTAGCTGAGGCTCTAGAACATCCTCTGGTGTAGAGACAGCTTCTACAACCTTCTCAACCACTTCATTGTTCTGAACAGGCGCATCGTCAGAAGGGAGGCGGAACATAAGTGTGACAGGCTTTGTCGCAACTGGAACCTCGGCAGAAAGAGGTTTTAGCTTCGTTGGTTCAAGGACAGTATTAGCAGAGTAACAGCACCACATTCTTCTTGTATGGGCCTATATTTATTTAGCCCCATGTGTCAATTTTTACAGTCCACATAGCGGGACCCCCAAACCAGGGAACTCAGTCTTTAGAAGTGTTAGGCCGAATGCTACGATTAGTACAATAATACCTGTCATAAAACTCGCATGAATTCCTACAAAGAACAAGTCATCGTGGTGATATTCATCAACCTTCGTTAAACATCTGAAGTATCCCCGAAAATCTGAAAGAGGGATGTCTAAGTTATTTAAGATAATTCGCTGTGTTCCATCTGCGAGTGTATATACTCCTAGAGTTAGTGATTCTTGACCATTATCAGAATAAATAGCGATACGACGGAGATCCTCTACAGGCGTCTCAGGCGTCTCAGGCGTCTCAGGCTTCTCAGGCGTCTCAGGGACTACAGGCTCTACAGGCGCCTCAGGAACCACAGGCGCATCATATACCTCAGAAATATCATCAGGAGCAACCTCTAAGACAGGCATCTCATCAACGAGCATCTCGTCAGACATAAGCTCTGAGCTCACGCTTGGTGTAGAATCTCCTTCCATATTATGACTTGTATTTATGAGGCACAACAATTCAACTTTTACCTTGGTCAACACAATCATAAATACCATTCGCTATATAAGAATTCAATTCATTTGTGCTGATTGAATTATAATTATAGATAATAGTCATGAAGAAAACATATTCGTATAATCCTAGTAATAAAACCATCATAATATTTTCAGAAACAGTCTTTGTCCAATTTATCTTGACACCTCTATATACAAGCACACCTGTAACTCCACCTAAAATTGTTAGAAAGAACGCAGATGCTATTAAACTATAATAGAGAAGTTGTGTATTCACTTTCACACGACCATTATATGATGCTAGTCCATCGTTAGTAATTTTCTCAATATCGTGCCCAGATAAAATCTCATAGATGACCCAGCGAGTAGTGTTAGACCATGAAGGGCAAGAATTCTTAATAGGTGTATAATAACTATCTATTGTCTCCTCTATACCATTATCCTCCTTTCCAGCAACATAGGTGAAAAAGAAAACAGTTTCAAATGCTGAAATCAGAAATAAATGGATACTTGATTTTACAATGAAGGTTGATACATATGGTGTTTTTTCAGGCTGAGGCTCGGGCTCAGACATAGGCAGACTCAAAGGCTCTTCTTTGACTTGTATGGGAAGTGGATCATATGCCAATTCTCTCTCAATATCAATGAAAGATTCTGAATACGACGACGGCCGTTTTAGATTTGCCCTACCTTTCGGCATTAAATATTATACACACTTTGAGGTTAAACCCCAGACACAATTCTGAATAAGAATGTCCAAGCCTGTTATCGCAACTCTAGTTATCGGCGCAGATTATAAGCGTGGCTTACAGAAGTGTATTGATTCCAAGAAGGCATACGCAGAAAAGCACGGGTATGAGTTTATTCAAGGCGGCGAGCAATTCTGGGATCGTTGGAAGCCAATTGCCTGGTCCAAGGTTCCATTCATGATGTATATCTGTAGAAAGTATCCAGTTGGCACCCTAGTCTGGCTAAGTGACGCAGATGTTCTTATAACGAATCCTACACTAAGGGTTGAAGATCAGATGGTCCCTCTTCTCCCTGAAGGAAAGGATATGCTTTTAACACTAGACGCATGTGGTCACATTAATTCTGGAAACACTCTATTCAGAATTACTCCTTGGTCGACCGATTACTGGAAGAGAGTTGGAGAGCAGACACGATTCACCAATCACATCTGGTGGGAGAACGCTGCCATGATCGCACTTTATCAGGAGAATGAATCTGATGCTAAGATGATAGAGATTACAAAGGAGCACAAGAAGTTTAATGCTTATCTTCGTGGCTTACCAGGCGAGCCGCTTTGGGAGCAGGGCGATTTCTTAGTTCATTTCGCAGGTGTCTATAATCCAGCAGATATAGATAGTTTAACAGATAAGATTCTGAATGGAGAAACTCCTAGATTGAGTATGTAAAAAGGCAAGTAAAAAATTTGGCTTATATGTTATATGGATACAATTATCGCAAAGGTTATAGAAGACAGAAAGGCGAATTACCACACGAACTCGGCACATCCGATTGCTACTACCGAAGGCAATGAACCCCTTATTACACAACTTCAGACCGCCTTCCCCGATTGCCGTGTATATCTTGCCACGATGGTCACAGGTATTCATGATAAAAAGACCTTTATGGAGGAAAGTGTTCGACACGATTTGAAGAGGCTTGTTGAGAATCCGAGACTTTGTGTGGTGGTCGACTGGTCTTCCCTATAAGGGTCTAAAGCTTCTGAGCTGTATAAGGTTAGGAGCCTCCCAAAAAAAGTTGACGGCGCTGCGGCCCAGCTTTTGAAGGTGGGGAGGCGTCCTGGTTTGAGGGACGGAGTCCCTCCATGGACCTGTAGCTCAGCTGGTAGAGCATTTGTCTTATGAGCAGAGAGTCGTGAGTTCAATCCTCACCTGGTCCAATCCTTTTTTTTGTCTTTTTTAAAAACAAACAAAAGTGTAGATATGTCAGCGAATATTTCTGAGAATGATCTTCCTCCATGGGTTCCTCCTACTCCTTCTGGAACAGCAAATTCTCCTGGTAAGGCAGTTAATGTTCCAAATACGCCAGCTGAAGAAGTAGAAAAGGTCGCACCTCCTACGGTTATTGCTAATAAAAGGAATGCGAATGTGGTTGCCAATGCGAATGGCAATGCGGGTGTCAATGCGGGTGTCAATGCGGGTGCCAATAACAATGATGGCGTTGCAAGGGCTTTATCGTTTCCGAATGAAGAGGAAACAGGAGATCAATCAAACGAGCCACAAGATGGCGGTTCAAGAAAACGCAGAGCGCGTAAATCCAAATCTAAGAAGGCAAAAAAGTCCAGAAAGGCAAAATCCAAGAAGTCGAAGAAAAATGTCCGTCGTAATTAGAAATGGCACAAACGCGTAAGGTTTCCAAAGTTCCGGCAACAGGCTCCAAGGCGCAGGTCTGGCATGGCTCTGCTAAGCACACATCCGGCGGTCTTACACGCAAGGACTTGATGAAGCACAAGGGTCGCATCGTCAGTAAGAAGAAGCACGCCCTCGGCAAGAAGGCGTTCAAGAACCTAGTCAAGGCGGGCTACAAGCCCAAGAAGGGCACATTCAAGTTGTTTAAGTAAACTTAAACAACATATCGCTTATCAGCCTTAGGGCTGATAAGCTCAAGCTTTTCAAGGCGTAAGCCGAGAAAAGCGCAGTGCGACTATATAGGAGCTCAAGTTGTTTAAGTAAACTTAAATAACATATCGCTTATCAGCCTTAGGGCTGATAAGCTCAAGTTGTTTAAGTAAACTTGAATAACTAAAAAATACCTATAAAGCTCTTAAGAAGCTCTTTATAGATATGTCCTGTCCATATGCCAATGCGCTAGGCGTCCCTGGAGAAGGGGTCCACGCCGCCCGTATTTTCGGCCTCGCTCGCAATGATCTATTAATGACTATAGCAGCTGCTATTATAACAGCTTACGCCCTCAATATAAGTTTCCTTTACTCCTTCACAGTCTGGTTCGTAGCAGGAGAAGTCCTACACTACGCCTTTGGCACAAACACGGCATTTTTGAAGATGATCGGCATCACTCCTAATTGCGAATCTCAAGCTCCTTGATATCCTCCATCGTAAGAGGGATATACTTGGAATTAGAATACTTACTTATGAGAGAATTCCAGAAATAATCTCCCTTGTAACGAGCGACATTGTTCAGAAACGCAGGCACCCGAATGAGAACGCCACGGTAATAGAAGTCGAAGGAGCCCCAGCAAGGGGCATCGCCAAGGCTCTTTTGCTCGGAACCGCACGAATTACAGAGCATGGTGACCCCTTTTACACAAATGCGCACCTTTCAATTTTTACTGAACAAGATATACCGCTAAATACAGAAGTATTTAGCAGCAATCACGAAAATATATAATTTAAGAAGCCACAAGGGTTCTTAAATTATATATTTAACGGTAGTGGTGGCACAATGGAATGCCACAATGACTTGACTGCAAATCACCTCTTTATTGAAATAATAGAAAGAAACAAGACAGCTTTTGTATTATATTTAGTAGTATTATTATTTCTTCCTCTCCGTGATATTTTTATGCCACGCCTAATAGGTTCTTTATATGATGCTATAAAAAATAACAAATCTATAGAATATATTCTTGGAGGAATTCTGGCAATTATTATTACCCTTCAACTCGTGGGTGTTTTATCAGATTATGTAGATGTTAAATTACACCCATCTATATACAAAATTGTAAGAGAAAAAATGATGGCGCATCTTTTTAAAGTGAAAGAAGAAAATTACAGTGACGTTGACATAGGAAATATAATTTCAAAAATTGTGAAACTTCCAGGTGTCTTACACAATCATATTGATAATATCCGTTTAAGAACTATACCTGCCATTATAACACTTATATTTATCCTAGCGTATATGTTTTACTTAGATTATACCCTCGCCTTTCCATTATTGGCAGTAATATGTATTTTTATTGCGACCCTCATATATTCTGACGATAAATGTAGCCCAACTGCCTTACAAAAAGATGAGGCATATGTTCTTCTTATGTCTAACACAGACGATATATTACGCAATATGATCACCGTCCTAAGTTTTGATAATGTAGATAAAGAATTTGAAAGATTAGACAAAATTCAAGAAGAATACGCATTACACACAGAAAATACTATGTATTGTTCGCTAGTAACTAAGTATATTAATGTCCCTTGCGTCTTAGCTTATATTATTTTTGCTTGCTATTATTCATACTCTAAGGTGAAGTCTAAGATAATTACATCTGGAGATTTTATAAGTATTGTGATCATAAGTTTTATGATAATGAATATTTTACTAGGATTTTTAGATTCTTGGCAATATATCCTTATGAGAAAGGGTGTTATTGACAATTCTCTAAGTGTATTTGAAGAATGTAAGGTGAAAAGAGAACCCTATTCTAAACCTGCGGCCAATCAGGATGGAATTCGTTTCCAAGATATAGAATTCTCATATGTATCAACTGATATGAATCGCCCTGTTTTTAAGAACTTTGATTTAGATATTAAGCTATACGAGAAAACTCTTATTGTAGGTGAGATTGGATCAGGCAAATCTACTATTATAAGTTTACTACTGAAATATCAGACTCCTCAGAAGGGTGAGATTTTCTTAAAGGGTGTACCATATTCTAGTATACCTAACGCAACGGTGCGCACAAATATCTGTTATATACCACAAAGCCCTATCTTGCTGAATCGTACCGTATATGAGAATATCGTATATGGTATAACTCGTGCGCCATCCAAGGAAGAAGTTGCCAAGCTCATCAATGAAATGCGGCTACACAGATTCCTAAATGGCTTACCCAAGGGCCTCGACACATCGGTCGGCGTCCATGGATCCAAGTTATCAGGCGGTCAGAGACAGATCACCTGGGTTCTCAAGGCAATTCTCACGAATCCTGAGATTATTATAATGGACGAGCCCACTTCGGCCGTAGACGACGAGACGAAGGGAACCATACATTTCTTGCTTGAAAAGGTCATGCAAGGAAAGACGGTTATAATGATTACACATGATCCTTATTTACTAAAGTTTGCGAATCGTGTCATCAAAATGAAGGACGGTAAGCTAGTTGAGTAGCCACTTTGATACACCCTCTAACACAATGGCTGCTTCTTTCTTAGTATATCCATCATCTACCTGACCTTCTGTTGGGTCATACCAGTAAATTTCGCCCTTCGGTCCAACATCTATATTGGACCAGACGAGGGCCGCTCCACTAGAGGCAATTTCTTCAGAATGTTCTTTGAATTGTGATACTAATGCGGATAAACCTGAACCCCGTGCGCTCAAGACCTTTTCTATAGTTTCTTGAGGACACCGATGAGGAAATAGAATTGCCTCCCATTCGCATGCCACTGATATAGCATCAGGTGATAAAGCGCCGACTAAGGTCACATCCGTCTTGGCCCATCGTTGCCAAAGAGCTCGAGGGATCTCACACATGGAATTTGCGCAGAGCCAGAGAATGCGAACAGGTTTGGGAGCATTCTGAACATAAGTGGCGATCATCTGAGCTTCAAAGGATTCTCTCACTCGAAAAATAACATCCCATCGCCTCCGGCCCACACTGCTCAATAAGCTCACATTACTAGGTTTTCCAGCTGCCTCTTGTATGACCAAAATACTACGGCCCTTATACAGACTCTGAGATTCTATCAAATTGAATCTGCGTAGCCAGGCCCTCTCATCACCGACGACAAGGAATCTGCGCCCCCGCAACTGTGCGTCAAATCCTTCCATCCGTAGCGTATCGTCCATTATTATTTACGCACATCTTCCTTTTACACAATAGACGCAAATGCCCTTCACATTGTCAAAAGGTCTCGTGGCAATGGTAATTATCATACTTATAGACATCCCTTGGCTCGCCTTTCAAATGAGCCCCAGTCAGAAAATGTTCTCCGAAATCCAAGGCGGCAGAGCAGTTCGCATGACACTTTGGCCGGCAGTTGTGGTGTATATCGCCTTGGCCTACCTCCTTCTTCTACAGACATCGGTAAAGGGCGCCTTTTTATCCGGTGCGGCGGTCTACGCAGTATATGAATTCACAAATATGGCTGTGTTCAATGATTATTGGCTAAGCTTTGCGATCGCCGATACATTATGGGGCGGCGTATTATTTTCTATTGCCTATCTTTT
>Ga0247722_10000478_pt1 | contig 24684 bp, 19 predicted proteins | sample MSEWelMarce3H_FC_FD_189094 | JGI IMG/M metagenome (GOLD analysis project Ga0247722, IMG submission 189094) | Subsurface sediment microbial communities from gas well in West Virginia, United States - MSEEL Well Study Marcellus 3H_FC | ecosystem: Environmental > Terrestrial > Deep subsurface >... | reverse complement strand
TATTAATATTATATTAATATTATAAAAAATATTATTAATATTATAAAAAATATAATAAATGTATATAAAAAATATAATAAATGTATATAAAAAAAATTCTAAATTATATATTAAAGATTAAATTAAGATATAATGTCTAGTCCATATTTGTCTTATACCCAATATTATCTTATATCAGGCGCATATCACATTATAAATATTGTAAATGGAATACTAACATATTCTGCATCTTATTCTGACAACATGAAAGAATATTTACGCAACCAAGTTGCATTGAAACAAGTTGTATTAAGCGAACTCATTCGAAATGAAAATAATGCCAGAACAAATGTCAATCAAAATGACAAGGACATTGATGAAGACGGATTTGTTGTTATAAAAATGAAAAGACAAAAAAAAATTAAAAATGAATATTGTGACAGTAATGGTATAAATGGTAATGGTATAAATGGTAATGGTATAAATGGTAATGGTATAAATGGTAATGGTATAAATGGTAATGGTATAAATGGTAATGGTATCAATATACTTCATGATAATATAAATAATTATGAAAGTAAAATTTTAAAAGATGATAATGATAATATTCATAGTGACATTATACAGGAAGTTGTAGAAGAAATTATTAAAAATGTTATAAATAATTAGATGATGTAAATTAAATTATTTACTTATAAGAATTAATTTTTTTCATATTTTTTTTTTATAAATATATAGCATAAACTAAAATTGCGTTTGTATAACAAATAAAAATATGAAAAAAGATTCGAGTTCGAAAAAATCGTCAGAATACGATGAAGCTGTAGTAAAGAAATACGAAAAATATGTCGGGAAAAAAGAATTAAGTAAACTAGTTGGTGCTTTTGATTCTAAAAAATTTGCTGGAAATTGGAAGCAAGTCATGTGTTCTCCGTCGACGAGCGTAATGGGATCGGGTCCAAATTATAGTTCTGTTCAAGCCACATATAAATTAAAGAAAGATGGTTTAGTGTCTGTAAGAAATGATGCATACGATAATGATTTTAACAGAGTTAGTATAACGGGGACAAGCAGAGCAAGAGATGAAGAAGTTCCAACGTGTCGAACTGTAGAATTCAATAATTTATTTGATATTGAAGGAGATTATTGGCTTATATATGCTACTCCCAGTTTCAAAACGGTAATTGTTGCTGCACCGATAATGGTAAAATTATTTAATAGACCATTTGTTATTACCAATAATTTTGGATTTTATGTTTTAACAAGAAACAGAAAACATTTTTGGAGTTCGTTGGGAGAGTATAAAAATACATTTCATGCATTAGAAAAATATGGATTTAATAAACCTTGGAATAAACCTGTCGCAACAGCAGAAACATTCGATCTGGACTGAATATTATGAATATTACGAATATTATATTATACAGAGCTTTGAATTGATTTTACCAATGTAGAAACATTAATTTTTTCATGCCCATTTATCATGATCTGATTCATATACATGGACAATACAGAACGTAAAAATTGCGAATATGCATCAGGATCAATTCCAATGTATTCGTCATATTTATACGCATCTTGAAAAGAAAAAAATATGCTGTAGCAAAATGCGGTTCCCCAAATATCGCAGTTAAAAATGTATACTTTAGTAAAATATTGAACGTATTGAAATCTCGCGATTCCGTCTCTCTCGTCAAGGTCGGTAAAACGAACCAACACGTCTGAAATATAATTCGATGCAAGAGTGTGGTATAATTCTTCTGGAGTTTTAATTTGTTGTTGTTGTTGTGGAGAGAATCGCGAAATAATAGACGACGACGATGACGACGAATCAAACAAATCGGGAAACAATCTGAACGCATTTGTAAAAAACTTTTGAATGTGCGAATAATGACCGGCTTCTTTATGTTTTAAATATTGCGACAATGAAAAATCGCGCAATTTTTGTTGAAATGACGAATCGTTTTGCAATTTGCGCATATCATTTACGCCGTTTTGTTTTAAAAAATCGCTATAATTTTTACTGAACTCTGTCGTAAACAAAATACTGCTAAACGGATTCGATATGGAAATGTAACGATTCATAATGATTTCTGGTATTAACTCGTTGCGCGTTGATATGCCGGATATTCCCCAGTCAATAATGGTTGGAACAGGAATTGTTTTTGCATTTGTCTTTATTGTCTTTATGTTTATGTTATGTTTGGGACCAGGGGGCACATCTTTATCTTTTATCAAAATATTGTCTTCTTTCATGTCATTGTGAATAACGCCTTGTCGGTTCATGGGAACAATTGCATTTACAATGAGTTTTGAAACTACTTTATTAAATGCTTTTAGGCGAGTCAAGTTTAAAGGTGTAACCGCAACCGCGTGTTTGTCTTTTATAAACAACCATTCGTTTATGGATATTCCGGCATCCGGCATATTGATTAATTTTAAACTGCGAATCACCGAAGGCGAATTAATATTGGATTCATTTACGTCATGAGATGTGAAATTCGTGCACATTTCATCGAATCCTCGCAAGTCGCGCGTGGAAATTTTTGCGGGGGGGCAAGCTGTTGTTCTTGTAAAGAGGAAATATTTATGCGACTTTGGTATTTTTTTCAAAGCATTATAAAAATGTTCAATGTTTCTCATTTCAATATCGGCGTATTTTTTAAACAATAATTTTGATATTCCTTTATCACCATCGGTGTTATTGTGACGACTGTTTTTACCATTTTTTAGATCTCTTTTTTTTATTTTCTTTGTTGTCGTTTTACACTTTAATTGTGGTTTAAATACACAGCTATACCCTCCTGGATAAATTGGTATTCCTCCAATCATTTTTTTATTTTTTTTCGTAGACATTAGGATACGATTTGTTAAATTTTGTAAATATATGTTAAACTAGTTATTATATTTAATGATTAAAAAAAATCCTATTATTATAATTAAAAAAACAATTTTTTGCCAATGTTTAAATTTTTCTTTTATTTTCATTTGCGGTGTTTTATAATTGTCGTAGTAACGGTCCAGCGCTTCGTGCAGCGTAATCTCTTCTTTGCCGAGTAAAAAGTTTACCCGGTTGTGTATAAAATGCACCCATTTTAAAAAAGAATCTCGACTGTCAAGATATGGAGTAACTGGAAATGTGTCCAATAGTTTACTAAAACTGTTTCCAAAGTCGCTGGACGGCATAAAAAGTGGCAGATTTTGAATAAATTCATAGTATTTTTTTTTTGTTACGTCGTTTGGATTTTTAGGATAGCATGATGCCATGGTGAATAGAACAAACCAATAATGAGGCCCCCAAACTTTTGCGTCCATTGATATTTTTACATTTTCCGAATTCATTATACTTTTTAAACCCGCGGTTGTTGATAATTTTGACGATGATGATGCGGACGATGATGCGGACGTTATATGATTTTGTTTCATGTCTAGCGTAGTCAAGTGTATTATATTTTTGTTTTTGTTTTATATTTTTTTTTGTAAACCGTATGTTTATATGTTGTATTCAAACTATATAAAAAGATTATACTTTTTACATATAATCTAAATAATTTCCAAATAAGAAATTTATACTAATAATTAGTGAATAAAAAGAAATAATTATAAGAATGAAAAAATGGAACAAATGTGGAGACAGTGGGCATGATTACAGCAGTTACAGTTACAATTTAAGCGACGCTTGTCATGACAGTGCGTGGTTTGAAAATGTCGACGGCGTTGATGGTTATAAAAGTGTTGATGGTTATAAAAGTGTTGATGGTTATAAAAGTGTTGATGGTTATAAAAAAGAAATAAAATATAATGAAAATAGATCGTATGCAATTCAAGGTCAATATTGTAATAACTGTGGAAAACACGGTCATTTATTTTCGAACTGCATTGTTCCAATCACGAGTTTAGGAATTATAGCGTGTAGAAAGAAAGCATTCGGTAGCAGCGGTGCTTTTTTAGAATTGAATGAAAAATGTCACATTATTGATGCCACCGTTTCCGCGACATTGTGTGGAGTAGAAATATATAAAAAAAATGAATTTGAATATTTAATGATACAGCGCGTGGACAGTTTTGGATACATTGAATTTATGCGCGGTAAATATTCGGTTCATAACTATCAATATTTGAAAAATATAATTGATGAAATGACGGTTCAAGAAAAACAAAATCTCCTGAAGAAAGATTTTGATGAATTATGGGTGTCGTTATGGGGCGAGTATTCAGGATTGCAGTATAGAGGAGAAAAACAAATATCAAAAAATAAATATTTGCAGTTAATAAGCGGTGTTGAATGCGGGGGTATAAAATGTGATTTAGAATCTCTTATTGCATCATCAACAACGAAGTGGGAAACGGCGGAATGGGGATTTCCAAAGGGGCGAAGAAATAATCAAGAAAAAGACGTAGATTGCGCATTTAGAGAATTTACAGAGGAGACGGGGTATAATAAAGAGTGTTTACGACATATATATAACGTTCTTCCTTATGAAGAAATATTCATTGGTTCGAATACGAAATGTTATAAAAATAAATATTATATTTGTTATATGGACTCGGATTTAGAATCTGCGCAAAGTTCTGGTTATCAAAAGTCCGAAGTGAAAAATATGAAGTGGATGACATATGAGGAGTGTATGAATATTATTCGACCGTACAATTTGGAAAAGAAAAATATGTTGACAAGTATCAATAATACGCTTCATAAATTTTACATTTGTAGTATTTGAGTTGTTGAGTTGTTGAGTTGTTGAGTTGTTGAGTTGTTGAGTTGTTGAGTTGTTGAGTTGTTGAGTTGTTGAGTTGTTGAGTTGTTGAGTTGTTGAGTTGTTGAGTTGTTATATAATTTATATTTTTTATAATTTATAATTTATATTTATAAATTATAACACGTTACTCGTTGGTTATATAAAAAAATAATGATCAGAACAATTAGTTCCTATAATATAATATATTTATTTTTATATTATAGTAATTTAGTAATAAATAATAAATATAATTTATTCTTAGTATATAGTTTAGTTGAATAAGTTTTTTATTTAGTTATTTGTTTTTTATTGAGAGTATTTTATTGACATGGATGAACCACCACCGCAAGAGTCACATTGTAAATTTAATGATAAAACGGAACGCTGTATAATTAATCCCGACCCAACTGTAATGCAAGATGATCCCGCGTGTTATAAAACGGACAAGAATCGATGTGCCGTAAAGAAAAAGAAAATGATTAAAATAAAACCAAAGAACAAAACAGTAGAAGAAGAACGGCAGGTTATAAAAGAGGTAAATGTATTAGTAGAACCAGTATTAGACGAGTCGAAAGAGTCGAAAGAGTCACACTGTAAATTTAATGATAAAACGGAACGCTGTATAATTAATCCCGACCCATCTTCAACCCAAGATGATCCTGTGTGTTATAAAACGGATAAGAATCGATGTGCCGTAAAGAAAAAGAAAAAAATTAAAATAAAACCAAAAGGGTCGGTAAAAGAGTCGATAAAAGAGTCGATAAAAGAGTCGATAAAAGAGGTGGCTCCACAAATTCAAGTAACCAAGAAATCAAAAGATGATATTGATTTTCTTTATCCGGATTTAAACGATAAAAATTTTAATTTGAAACTTGCCGAAAAAAAGGAATTTTATGATACGCGTAACACGGAAGAGGTTCTACAAAATAAAGAATTTATTGAACGCGCTGACAAACTTTGCAATGTGCCATATGAATTACAGTCGCATCAATATTTTGTAAAAAATTTCATGTCTTTTCAAACCCCATATAACAGCTTACTTTTATTCCATGGTCTTGGTTCCGGCAAAACGTGCTCTGCCATTGGAGTTTCTGAAAATATGCGAGATTATTTGAATCAAGTCGGAATGAAACAGGAAATTATTCTAGTTTCGAATACAAATGTAAAAAATAATTTTAAGAAGGAATTATTCGACATTACCAAACTTCATCGCAATGAATCAGGTAGTTGGACGATGAACGGGTGCACTGGAAATAAATTCTTAAAAGAAATAAATTTGGATTTATTTAATGGCGCAGCTGATGATGATGACTATACTCCTGAAAATGAAGAAAAAATAAAAATGAAAATAAAAAAACAAATTGATAAAATAATAAAAAAGTCATATTCATTTATCGGTTATCAAAAGTTTTCATCCATCATTCGAATGTTACTTGATGCAGATAAATCAAATATTCAAAAACAAAGAAAAACGCGTAAAGACGCGAGCGCATCGGAAGCAGAGGAAGAAGCAGAGGAAGAAGCTGAGGAAGAAGCAGAGGAAGAAGCAGAGGAAGAAGCTGAGGAAGAAGCAGAGGAAGAAGCTGAGGAAGAAGCAGAGGAAGAAGCTGAGGAAGAAGCAGAGGAAGAAGTAGAGGAAGAAGTAGAGGAAGAAGCTGAGGAAGAAGTAGAGGAAGAAGAAGAGGAAGAAGAGGGTGTAAAAATTAAAATTACGAGCAACGGAATTAAAAGATTAAAAAAATATTTCAATAATCGATTAATTATTATAGACGAAGTTCATAATTTAAAATCGAATAATAAAGATGCAGCTTATTTGCTAGCACTTGTAAAATACGCGGACAATATGCGCCTTTTATTTTTATCGGCAACACCCATGTTTAACGATGCAAAAGAAATCATATGGCTTTTGAATTTAATGAGAGTGAATGACCGTCGTCCAAAAATATACGCAAAAGATGTCTTCGACTCGGACAACAATCTTTTGATAGCGAATGGAAAAGAAGTTGGAAAACAGCGACTCCAAGAAGCATCCATTGGATATGTTTCGTTTGTGAAGGGAGAGAATCCATACACGTTTCCGTATAGAGTATTTCCTTCCATGTTTTCAAAGGATAACGCGTTGAAGCGGAAAGAAACAAGTGGAGCGGGGTCAAAAGGTTCTTCATCTTCGGGCTCCATTCCTTACCCAAAATTTACATTCGATGGGAAATCCACCGTTCCTGGTCTCGAATACATTGACGTGTATATTACAAAATTAAAAAAACATCAAAACAGCGTCTACCTTAAAAAAATAGAAGAACTGAAAAATGGGAAAGGATCCACTATCACATCAGAAGAACACGAAAAACAGCAAGAAGCGTTACGAAGGCGACGCGATAAGCTTGGACTCGAAGAAGATGAAAATATAGATGATAATGCGGCACTATCGGGTTACAGCATTAACGAATTGATTGCTTTGCGCCAAATACTGAACATGACGTATCCTTATAAAAGCGACTTTGAAGACGATGTTGAATACACATACGGCGAAGCAGGACTCGCAGCCGTCATGGATAAAAATAAAGGCCAATACAAATATAAAAATCCAAAAGAACGCATATTTTCACCAGATGGAATTGGAGAATACAGTTCAAAAATCAAGTCCGTATGTGACAACATTGTTTTGAAATATAATAAATCGAAACCATCTGAGAGCACATTTTGCGAAGGCATTGTTCTCATTTACACGTATTTCATAGAAGGCGGCGCAATTCCAATAGCGCTTGCATTAGAAGAGATGGGATTTACAAGATATAAAGGCGTCGGTGGCAGCTCAAAATCGCTGTTTGTTTCTGGAACGGTTGCAAAAAGCAACGGACTGCATTATTCGCTCATTACAGGAAATCAATCCATCTCTCCAAACAATGATGCCGAAATTAATGCGCTGCGTTCCGATAAAAACGTGGACGGGTCCGTGTGTAAAGTGGTAATCATATCAAAATCGGCATCCGAGGGTGTTGATTTGAAAAACATACGCCAGATACACGTAATGGATCCGTGGTATAACATGAGCGCAATTGAGCAAACCATCGGGCGCGGTATAAGAACGTGCAGTCATAAGAAATTGTCATTCGATAAGCGGAACGTTCAAATTTTCTTGCACGCGTCCATCCTAGAAACCGCAGGATTCGAGACGGCAGATTTGGCAATGTATCGATTTTCTGAAATAAAAGCGTTGAAGATTGGAACAATAAGCAGGGCGCTAAAAGAATCTTCGGTCGACTGCATTTTAAATATGAAACAAAACGAATTCACGGTGCAAAATATAGACACCGAAGTAGACCTACAATTATCAACCGGTGGATCAGTTCGGTATCAAATAGGAGACAAACCGTACACGTCGGCGTGCGACTACATGAAAAACTGCAATTATACGTGCGCGCCAAGGCAAGAAAAACAAAATATAAAGCTGTCAACGTTTAACGAGTCGTTTATTCTAATGAATGTTGAAAATATTATAAAAGTTATCAAGCAAGCGTTTCGAGAGAAACACTTTTATAAGAAAATGGATTTAATTCATTTTATAAATCGCGTAAAAATGTATTCGCTGCTTCAAATTCATTTCGCATTAACGCAAATGATTCATGATAGGAGCGAGTTTTTGATTGACGTGTATGGGAAATACGGATACTTGATAAACATTGGCGACTATTATTTTTTCCAGCCAGCAGAGCTAAACGACCCGTCGATTTCTATTTTTGAAAAGAGCACGCCGGTTCCGTTTAAACGTGATAAGATAACGTTGTTGCTAAAAGCTGAAAATGTGAAAAAGGGGCAACAGGGGCAACAGCAACCGATTTTAGAAGCTCGGGAATTAGACAAATCAAAACAAGCAGAAAGCGCTGTCGAGTTACAGGTTGAAAATATTATAGCGAGCATCGGATACACGCACGCGCTTTCAATAAACACTTTGTTATCGAAAAAAGAGAGAAATGACATTGCAGATGCGCAAGACCCTGTATTAAAAGTAATACCCGGTTCTATTCCAATGATTTCGCGAGACAGGAAATGGTATATTTATTGTTATGAAATGCTTGAAGTTATGAAGGGCGTTTTATCCGCCGAAGAATTGAGTTGGTATATTTTTGTTCACATTATGGATCATTTAACATTCGAGGAAATAAATGCGCTGGTTTTACATTTGCACGCGTTGAACCAAATTGCGAGTAAAATGAAAACGTCGGTAGAAACGGGACAGCTGGTCGCATCGTCAAAAGTGAAAAATGTTGCAATTAAAATCCAAAAAAACAGGGAGAGCGCGTATGAAAAATCTCTCGAGTATGCAACATATATCATAAAATATTTCCAGGCGTTTGTTACCAAGGACAAAGACAATGTTTTATATTTATTTTCAGATAATCGAGAGAATACGAGAGACATTTCAAAAAAAATACAAATGTATTATAAAAAGGGTGAAAATGCATCAATGCCGTGGTTGCAGTTTCAACAGGAAGAGTTGACGAGCACTGAATACAATGAACTAAAATCGGCATTTCAAAAGGGCAATCTTGCAGAGTTTGTCGGATTTATGCAGTCGATTAAAGACGGTGACGTGGTATTTAAAATAAAGGAAGGCGGGAATCGAGGCAGTGTTTGCGCGACGTCTCCAACGATGAAACGAACGTTGCAAGACATTTTACAGTTCAAGCTGACCAATGTAAACGTGCCTTCCAATATAACTCAAATTACGTATTGCATTTTACAAGAGATTGTGCTGCGACATTATAGCAGCGTGCGATTAAATGATAAAACATGGATACTCAATGCGGTTGAAGCTATTTATTCGATTTGATTTAGTTAGTTAGTTATATTCAAATGTTTTATAATAAAAAAATGAATATAACAATTTAAAAAAATTGAAATATGAGTATATAAATATAAAAACTATATACTCATAATAATACATATCAAAAAAAATGGCTCTGTCTAGCGAAAATGTAAATAAAAAACTTTCTGTCGGCGTTGTTGGCGGAGAAGAATCGTTGTTGTATTCGAGAGCCGTTTTGTCTCAAAAGGTGCAGCTACCGTTTATTCTCGTCGGAACAAATGTTGAGACAACGATACGACACACAATATCATCAAAAATAGAAGGCAAGTGCATCGTGGAAGGGTATGTCAGGCCGGGGTCTATAAAAATTATAACTATATCGAGCGGGACATTACAAAGCAGGTTTATTGAATTTGAGGTGGTGTTTGAATGCAGCATTTGTTGTCCGGTGGAAGGAATGCAGATCAAATGTTATGCCAAAAATATAACGCAAGCGGGTATACGAGCGTTTACAAACTTGGACGAAAAGAATTCGCCGGTCATTATTTATGTATCAAGAGACCATCATTCAACGAATGAGTATTTCAATTCCATTAAAGAAAAAGACACCATTCGAATTCGTGTTATTGGGCAGCGATTTGAATTGAACGACAAACAAGTTTCGATTATTGGCGAACTCTTGCCCAAGGCGACAATTGCTGCTGCTGCTTCTTCTTCTTCTTCTTCTAGTCAAGGGCAAAGTCAAGGACAAGCTCCCGCAAAAAAGAAAATTATAATTCGACCCAATAAGAATCCATCTGAATAAAAAAATATTTACTGCAATGAAGATTGCAACAAACTGTTGAAATTGTCTTCACTCGGTTTTGCTTCAAAATCGACAACGTCGCCGGGAGAACGTTCCAGCTTGAACGACGGATATCCTTTTACGTTGAAAGCATCTGACAGCGGCTTGCCTTCAGCGCTGTCGCAATCTACGCTTTTAAACAGCACATTATAATTTCCAACCTTCATGTTTTGATTTTTTTCTACATATGCATCCCAAATTGGTTTTGCCGTTTTACAATGAGGACACCAACCGGTTCCAAACATGTGAAGTGTTGCCGTTTTTCCGTTTGTATTAACAGCATCGTCTCCCATATTCGCGGCATATCCTTCAATGTGCGAACCTAAATAAGAACCAACATAGTTTCTGTATACGTATATTCCAATCCAAATAAATAAACATGCGACAAGCAGCATCACGAGAATGTGTGTTTTAGAGTATGCTGTTTCAAGAGCAATCTTTATATTTTTTGCAGAAAATGCCATCGTTGAATACCTTTATACTTTATAATATATATTTATATTTATATTTAATATTTATTATACCTACGAATTATTAAATTAACTAATTATTTTATTTTAAATTATATTTTATGTAAAAGTTAAAATTTTAACCATAAAAATAGAATCTGAATGATTAACGTAATAATTTTTTATAATTGCAATGTCTTGATATCCGAGTTTTTTGTATAAATTATATGCATTACTATTTAAAACATTTACGTTAAGACATGAAAATTTATTTGGATTATCTTGCCAATGTTTTTCGATGAGTTTTTGTGCAAGCCCCTTTGATCTAAAGTTCTCATCTATACATAACATTGCAATTCCGTATATCTTCTTACAATATATATTGTTTTCTAAAAATAATTTATGTTTACTATTTATGGGTGTGAATGCATCGGGTTTATAATTTGAATCTACAGTATTAATTAAATCAGGATTGCGTGGTATTAGGATTCCTTGTAATAATACGCCAATTATGTTACTCGAATCTTTTATTTCTATTACAAAACTATTATTTAGATAAGACATGATTTTTGATTCATCAAGGGGATATAAGAAACATTTTTTACTTAATTCGTATACTTGTTGTAAATCAGACGGGTGACTTTTTCGAATTAAAATATTCATTTAGTTTTATAAAATATTTTTTATTTAATTAATTATAATATGTTATATATAGAGATAAAGAAAGAAATCGAGCGTGTTATAAAACTGTAAATAAAATTAAATTTAATAAAAGAATGAATAAAACAAGATCAAAAAAAATAAAGTATAGGAAAATGCAATCAAACAAAACAAGAAGAAATAAATCTATCAAACGCGTATTTTCAAAGGAAGAATATAACAGCGGCGATGGAATGTTGACGTCGGTGTGGGGGCCGCCAATGTGGCATTTTTTGCACACCATGAGTTTCAATTATCCTGTAAATCCGACTGCAGAAGATAAAAAGAATTATTCCGAATTCATTTACAATTTGAGGTACGTGCTACCGTGCAAGTATTGCAGGATGAATTTAACCAGCAATTTAAAAGCAAATCCGCTGCTAGATTGTCATTTGAAATCGCGCGAAGCATTTTCGAAATTCGTTTATCGACTTCACGAAATTGTGAATAAGCGTCTCGGGAAAAAATCGGGACTTTCATACTGCGACGTTCGAGAGAGATACGAGCATTTTCGATCACGATGCACGAAAAATGATCCGCCGCCCAAGCTGTTTAACTTTTCAAAGAAAAAAGAAAAGGGGTGTACGGAACCGCTTTACGGGCACAAAGCCAAGTGTGTTTTACACATTGTTCCTCAGACAACGGATGTTCCTTCTCTCAAAGTGGATGATAAATGTGTCAAATATAAAATCGATGGTGGTGGTGCTAGTGGTGGCGGTGGTGATAGTAGTGATGAAAAGCAATAAATATTTTTATATTAAAACAAACATTTAATTAATAAAACCATTTATTTTATATAAACAAAATAACAATACAAAAAAAAATATATACACATTATAAATAAAAGTAAATTATAGAAAATGTTGAATAAAGTTGACGGAATTTTATTTCTTATTTTAGCACTATTGCTTGCACTCATTGGTTCCTTTTTTTATACACCCGTTCGAGAGAATTTTATATCCAATCTTCTTCAACCAGGCGTATTTCCAGAAAGTGTTTCAAAACCGATTCTGTATGGCGATTACCCCCTTCAAAAAGGAGCATTGGGATTATCTGATTTGAACAGCAAATCGTTGTCGGCATATTATCCCGTTTTTCCGAGCAGTTACCTTCAACGAACAAATAATGTGCGGCATTGGGCAACACCGAACGACGGAACATGCAGTCCGGCCAACATGTGTGGAACGCTCTATGATAATAAAACGATGAATATTCCCAAGTTTCCAAGAATGATTCCATTTTCATCGAAACAAACGCGGGTCAACATGTTTGCATTCGACGAAGATGCGCCATCAGATGTCGCCGGAAACAATTGTTAACTCATGCTACGTAATGTTGTTACGTTATTGTTACATTATTGTTTGTTAAAAGAACAGCCCTGAATGACATTTTTTTTCATCCGCACAAGAAACGGGAGCAAATGTCCCGTCGTCATTAAATTCAATCTTGGTTTGCACTTGAGCCGCATCGTTTTTATCATTATTCTTTTTAATGACGCGACGTTTAGGCGCACGGTGTTCATACCCCGTAACCTTTTCTGTTTCGACAATTTTCCAAAGTGCTTCAATTTTAACAACCGCGTTTTTGAACCAGTTCTTGTCTCTCAAAACGAGAACACAGCTATACACTTCAAGGCGCCAATAAATGTTTTTGATCCATGTTAGTGTATCATAAGCATGTATCGTTTTTTCAAACCACTGGTCAAACTCGGCCTTTGTCGTGATATAGAGGGGGGCGTATTGATAAAATGGTTTTTCACCTTTAATAAAATAGACGATGACTCCGCGCCGTTTTCCTGCCAGGTTATAATTCCAGTTGGTTTCATCGTTTTCGTCATTTGAGTCGGCACAAAATGCATCCTCGTCTTCGTATTCAACAAATTTTGTTTCTAAAAAGTCGCATTCTGGCAGGCGACACACTTCCATTTGAATTTGCATTTGAATCCAGTAATCCTCTTTTGGAATGCCTGTAATTTCTCTCGATACAACGTTTTTAATTTCGAGCATTCTTCCGTAAAGGTGAGATGACGGATACACGTTGATTCCATCCGGTGATGCACCTATGAAATAATATGCGGGATTTGGATGTTTAATGCACCCAAACTCTTGTATCTTTGTTTTATTCAACATTTCATATAAATCTTTTGATAACTGTTCGTATTTTTGACCCCAGTGAAGCGGCGATTCCGTGTTTACTTTATTATACTTTTCCACATCAATTGGGCTGCATTTTTCATAAATGATCTGATTTTGAGTGGACTGGCTGCCGAAAACTTTCCAAACCGAACTTGCAGTAATTAACCCGTGGCGATGTTGATACCACGCATCCGTTCTTTGTTCTGGCTGATATACTGATTCCAAATACTCTATTTTTTCCTTCATTTTTTCCTTTTTTATCTCATTCATTTTGTCTAGTTCCTTCGTTTCATTTAGTTCCTTCGTTTCATTTGTTTCATTTGGTTCATTTGTTTCATGTAGTTCCTTCGTTTCAATTATATTTTTACAAGAATTATCTTGTTTATCTTGTTTATAATTGTCTATGTCTATACGTTTTAAAATGACATCCATGTCCGATGATGTTATATCTGTCTGTGTTTCCGCGTCTACGTTTGTTTTTATTACTGCATTTTTTTTTCGCATAATAGAATTATATATTTTATAGAATTTATTATAGAATTGTGTCAACTCTTTTATTGGAGTTATGTTTTGATGATGTATTAAATTTAATTTTATGTTTATATTCTATTTTTATATATCTTCTGATTTTCTGATTTTCTGATCTTATGATTTTCTGATCTTATGATTTTACCATCATTGCTTCTATGAATCAATTTTTATTTAATCATTTCATCATTTCATCATTTATTATATTTATACAATTATACAATTATATAAAAATTGATTTATAATGATTTGGATATAAAATGTATTAGAGTATAATATTATACATTCCATTCCTTTCTACCATGGGATCAGGACAATCATCTGCGTTATTTAATACTGGCAAATCGACCTGCACGATTGTGTCAATTGAGGGTAATATTGGCTCAGGAAAGACGACCGCAAAGGAGAAGTTGAAGGAGTATATTATGAAAGGTAATGGTATGGATTCTACCGTGTTTGTGGATGAACCGACGGACGAATGGCAAACAATACAAGATGATAAGGGTGTGCCAATTCTGGTGAATTTATATAGCGATATAAAGCGGTTTGCATTTCGATTTCAAATGATGGCATATATTTCCCGACTCAAAAAGTTGAGAGATGCTTTGAGAAATCCGAATATAAAAATTATCATTACGGAGCGGTGCCTTATCACCGACGCGCACGTGTTTGCAAAAATGCTTTATGATTCCAAGCACATTGAAGAAGACGAGTATCAAATTTACACACGATGGTTTGATGAATTTGCAAAAGAAGTCGAACCTTCATGCATCGTTTACTTCAAAGCATCCACCGAGGTTTGCATGAACCGAATTAAAAAACGAAGTCGAGCTGGCGAGCAAGACATGCAATATGAATATTTAGACAGATGCAACAGGTATCACGATGACTGGTTGATAACAGATCCAACAACTTTAATTCCGGTTCTAATATTAAATGCAAACGAAGAAAATTGCGATTATAGCGGACACATTTACAAATACATTTACGATATTCGCGCTTCAAAAATCCTTGGAGTGTTACACCACTTGAAAACTCACGTGAACAGTAGCAACGATGTTAGAAGAATGTTTTACGACGACTCGTCACGCAGCGCGCGCAATGATGGTAATGCCGATGAAAACAGACACACGTCTTCATGCGTCAATGTATAACACATTCAGCTGTTTTCGAGGTTTATATTTTATTATATCCAATTCTCTCGACGTTGTCGGAAACAAATCTCGACCGTAAATGTCTTGTAAAAGCAACCATTCAAACATTCCTCCCGTATAAATGAATACATTTTTTATTCCAAGTTTTACAAGTTGGTCGTATTTCGAGTAAATGCTTTCATCATTTGAATTGGTTCCGTAAATGATAATTGTTATACTCTTTGAAACTTTATCATTCAGTATGCTATTTATAATTTCCTCTTCTTCTTGTATTGCAATCGTATTTTGAATCAAACACGACTGCCAATTTTTATCCATTGTATTTATAATGATGTATTTATAATTATCTTGATCAGTTTTATTTTTTAAAGAAAACTTGCACGCGTGTTGCATGTCTTCATAATTTATTTTATTTTTTGACTGTCCCGATCCCATTTTATTATTTATTTTTGTAATGACTGAAATGAAAATAAATTATAATTTAAATAATTTATAAATAAAATATCGTTGATAAAACTATGCGCATTTATTTAATATTTTTTAAACTTTAATATTTTTTACTATTTTTACTATTTTTATTATTATTTTTTATAAATATATACGTGGTAACATTTATAAAAAATTGATTACACCGACCGAAAAGAAAAATGAGACAGAGTAAAAGTAAAACCTAATTATATATTCTAGCAAAGTAAATGAATTATTCAAATTATTCGATTATAATGGTAGACGGCAACACAAACGGCACGCTAATTGAAGATGTAAATTCAAGTCCATATAATGAACGAGTAATCATCGTGATTATGTATTTCTTAGTATCGTTACTATTTGGATTTCCGATTTTAATGGTGCTTTTGTGCGTTCATAGAATGAGGGGAGATCCGCCCTGTGATAAACTAAAAGAAGCATGTTGTTGCGAATTTTGTTAATAAAAAATTTACAGAAATATTTTTTATTAATATATATATATATATATATATATTTAGTAAATGGAATACAGAATAGAAAATGACACCATGGGTGAAGTCAAGGTTCCCCTGAACGCATATTATGGTGCACAAACACAGCGTAGTATTGATAATTTCAAAATTGCACAAGACATTAATCGAATGCCCAAAGAAATTATTCGGGCATTTGCACATTTGAAAAAAGCAGCCGCACTTACCAATATGGATGCCGGCATTTTATCAAAAAATAAGGCCATGCTCATTGTAAAGGTTTGTGATGAAATTCTGCAAAGCAAATTGGATGACTATTTTCCACTGGTAGTTTGGCAAACCGGAAGCGGTACCCAGAGCAACATGAATTTGAATGAGGTGATTGCATATCGCGGTCATGTACTCAATGGTGGAAAGCTTACAGATAAAGAAAAGTTTCTTCATCCGAACGATGATGTAAATAAATCGCAATCTTCCAACGACACATTCCCAACTGCGATGCATATTGCTGCTTATTCGGTTCTATTTGAAAATACCATACCCGGTATAAAAAAACTGAGAAATACGCTTGCTAGAAAAAGTAAAAAATTCATGAAAATTGTCAAAATTGGTCGTACGCATTTCATGGATGCAGTCCCCATAACAGTAGGTCAAGAATTCAGCGGTTATGTATCACAACTCGATCATGGTCTGAAAGCTATTAAAAATTCACTAGCTCATCTTCGGGAATTAGCATTGGGTGGAACTGCAGTAGGCACCGGCATCAATACTCCAAAAAATTACGACATAAATGTTGCCAAGCATATTGCAGATTTGACTGGTTACCCATTTGTAACAGCGGATAATAAATTTGAAGCATTAGCAGCACATGATGCAATAGTCGAGGCCCACGGTGCTTTAAAAACTGTAGCAGTCAGTTTGATGAAAATTGCAAATGATATTCGAATGCTGTCCTCTGGACCGCGCTGTGGAATTGGCGAACTATTGATTCCGTATAACGAACCTGGGTCTTCCATCATGCCAGGAAAAGTAAATCCCACACAATGTGAGGTTCTCACTATGATTGCAGCACAAGTGTTAGGTAATGACGTAGCTATAAACATTGGAGGGGCTACCGGTCATTTTGAATTGAACGTATTCAAACCTATGATGATCTATAACTTTTTACATAGCGCACGTTTGATCGGAGAAGGATGTGTTTCATTTAATGATAAATGTGCAGTTGGTATTAAACCAATTAAATCTAATATTAAAAATCAGGTAGATAATTCATTGATGTTAGTTACCGCATTAAATACCAAAATTGGTTATGATAAAGCTGCGGAGATTGCAAAAAATGCATATAAAGAAGGAACTACGTTAAAAGCAATGGCTATTAAGTTAGGATATGTTACCGCAGCGCAATTTGACGAATGGGTTCGTCCGGATAAAATGGTGGGAAACTTAATTTTTGAAACTATCAAAGGTGGTGGATGTTGCTGTAAGTGAAAAAGTTAGTTAGTTAGATAGAAGTGAGTTTGAGTTTATTCATTTCTTGTGAAAATTTTCTCATAGTAACCGCCGAATGCCCCTATGATAAATTAAAAAAAAGAAGCGTATTTTTTGAATATTGTTAATAAAAAATTTACAAAAAAAAAATTTATTAGTGTAGTGTATAAATATTTATAAATATTAAATACATTAGTAATAATATTATGTCTAAGAGTTTAAAAACTGTCGGATTGTTAGAGTTAACTGGTTCAGTTTCATTTGATGATGAAGATTTGGCATTGAAACAAACATTTGAATATTATTGGAAAAATGATAAAAAATTTGGATTAGATTTCGAAGAATTTCCAATTTGTAATACAAAGGGAGACGTAAATCTGACATTGAAACTTTTAAATAGATTTTATAAAAAGGGATATCGCGTATTTATTGGTTTTTCACGATCGTCCATTTTAGCAAAAGTACTGGATTGGTTTAAACAACATCCTGATGCAGTTGGAATATCGGCTACATCAGCTGCATACTCTTTAGCTGTTAAAAAAAATATTTATAGAATGATGCCTATTGACGAAGGAATACAAAACTCTCTTGAGGAAGACATAAGAAATGATCCTACTCTAAAAATCTATTACTTGTATGAAAAAGATGATGTTTATTCAAGCGATTTCTTAGAATCATTTAAAAAAATCCCATCAATTTCATCAAAGTTGACTGTTTGCGAATTTAGCAAAACGGTCACAACGAATCAACTTGTTGAATGTTTAAAGGATTCGAGACAAAATGACCGTATTATAAACGGACTAGTAGGAATTGACTTTTTGGATATATTTAAAGTCCGGGATTATACCATAAAACCATACATTTATGATAATATCGGATCCAAACATCCAGAGTTTGACGCAACTCAAGCTACTAACTTAACAGGTAAATATTCTTTTTTTTCTTATAAAGGTGTAAACTCATCTTATCTTTGGCGAAAAGGTTCTGAATATTTAAAGTCAAAAAATAAAAAATTTTCTCCTCTTGGTTTAGACGTATTGCAAGTTAACTACTCTTTATGTAATAAACAAAATCCAAATTATTTGGTAGGTCACAGCGGAGTTTTACAATTTGATCCTGTAACAAAAGATCGATTATATTATAGTGTTACTCGTGAAGATTTTAAAAATAATCAATGGTTTATTTCATCGCTAATATTTAATGATCCGATATATAAAGAACAGTTATCAACGCCTCTTGTAAACAATGATTGTATATGTACAAAAACAAAAATATACAAACCAGTTACATGCAATGGAAAAACGTATTCTAATTTATGTGAAGCAAAATGTGCTGGCGAACCTGAAGGAAATTGTATAGAAATAAAACCGGAACACCCTCCCACAGTCGTAGTTGATAATACTAAATTCCTTCCATATGTTTGGGCAAATGGTAATTCTGTTCCATTTTCTGACGCCACGGTTTCAGTTGCCACTCACGCTCTACATTATGGAACAGGGGTTTTTGGAGGCATTCGTGCATTCCTTAATCCATCCAATAGTAATGAAATTCTGTTGTTCCGTTTAGACCGTCACTCTCGTAGGTTAAGCGATGCTGCCAAAATGATACAAGTCAACATAAGTGAAACTGCAATTCGTGACGCGATTTATGCGTTTCTGAATGCAAATAAACCAACTACATCAATATACATTCGTCCTCTTATTTACACTAGTGATCTTGGTATTTCTCCTCGACTCCATGACATAAAAACCAGTTTCATAGTATACGGTATAGAGCGTGATGATATATCTTCAAGTGAGGTGAGTTGCAGAATTAGTTCTTGGACTCGTCAAGAAGATAGGGCACTACCATTGCGTGCGAAAGTTACAAGTGCATACATCACTAGTTCATTAGCTAAAACCGAAGCTGTAAAAAGTGGTTTCGATGAAGCTATATTGTTAAACACTCGTGGAAAAGTATGTGAAGCCAGCTCTTCAAACATATTCATCGTTCGTGATAATGTATTGATCACTCCCGGTGTGAGTGAAGACATTCTCGAAGGTGTCACACGCGCTAGTGTCATGGAATTGGCGAAGGCGATGGGTATTACTGTAATTGAGCGTTCAGTAGATAAAAGTGAGTTATTCATTGCTCAGGAAGTATTTATCACAGGAACTATTTCCAAAATAGTACCAGTGACAAGAATTGAGAATGTATACCTTCCCAGCGTTCGACCTATTATGGAGATGTTGCGAAAACGATTTAATGCGATCACTGAGGGTCTCGATCCTCAATATGAAGAATGGATTACACGTGTACGTTTTGATTAAAAAATAAAATGACATCAAATTAAATAAAATATAAAATATATAATAAATAAATTATATTTTATGCAAACCTTATAAATTATATTTATACATTTATACATAAATAAAACATACAATACAAAATAAATCATTTCCATCAGTTCAATCCACTTCTTCAATGTTTGGTCCTGGTGATGAATGCGACCCCGATCCCGGACCACCACCACCTCCATACAGCTTGGAAACAATCGGCGTAACAACGCCCTCCAACTTCTTTTGTTCGGCTTCATACTGTTCCGCATCCGTTTCTGATCCCGACACCGTTTCAAGCCACTCGAGCGCAGATTTGCACGCGTCCTCAATGGTCGCGCGATCCGCATCTGTCAACTTGTCTTTTAATCCAGGTTCAGATGTCGAATTCTTCACGGAATACACGTAATTTTCAAACCCGTTTCGCGCATCGATTTTTTTCTTGTGTTTGGCATCTTCCTCCTTGTATCGCTCCGCCTCTGAAACCATGCGCTCAATGTCATCCTTTGACAGTCGCCCCTTGTCATTCGTAATTGTGATCTTGTTCGACTTTCCGCCCGCTTTATCCATCGCATTCACATTCAACACGCCATTCGCATCCATGTCAAACGTGACCTCGATCTGCGGAACGCCGCGCGGCGCGGGAGGAATGCCGTCTAGTTGAAACTTGCCCAAAATGTTGTTGTCCTTTGTAAGCTGGCGCTCACCTTCAAACACCTGAATTAAAACACCCGGCTGATTGTCCGCATACGTTGAAAACGTCTGGCTCTTCTTGCACGGAATCGTGGAATTGCGCTCGATCAATTTGGTCATGACACCGCCCGCAGTTTCAATACCAAGCGACAGCGGTGCAACATCAAGCAGCAAAATATCTTGCGTAACTTTCGACTGATTGCCTGTCAAAATGGCCGCTTGCACGGCCGCACCATACGCCACCGCCTCATCCGGATTAATCGAACGATTCAGCTCTTTACCGTTGAAGTACTCCGTAAGCAAACTGCACACTTTCGGAATGCGCGTGGAACCGCCAACTAGGACAATCTCGTTAATGCTGCTTTTCGACATTTTAGAATCTCTTAGCACGCGATCCACCGGGTCAATCGTCGAACGAAACAAGTCAATGCACAGCTCTTCGAATTTTGCGCGCGTGATTTTGGTCATGAAATCCGACCCGTCAAACAATGAATCCACTTCAATCGTCGTTTCCGTAGATGCTGAAAGCGTGCGCTTGGCACGCTCACACGCGGTTCTCAGTCGTCTTAGTGCCCGGTTATTGCCAGTTGGATCCTTCTTGGTCTTGCGTTTAAACTCTTGCACGCACCAGCTCACCAGCCGGTTGTCGAAATCCTCTCCTCCCAAATGCGTGTCTCCCGCCGTGGCTTTCACTTCAAAAATGCCGTCGTCAATGGTGAGAAGCGACACATCGAACGTTCCGCCTCCCAAATCGAAAATTAAAATATTACTTTCGCCTTGCCCTTTTTTGTCGAGACCGTATGCAATCGCAGCAGCAGTCGGCTCGTTAATAATGCGCAGCACGTTCAGACCGGCAATTGCCCCCGCGTCCTTTGTGGCCTGTCGCTGACCGTCATTAAAATATGCGGGCACTGTAATCACCGCATCTTTCACCACGTCGCCCAAATAGCTCTCTGCGGTTTCCTTCATCTTTATTAGCACCATTGCAGAAATTTCTTCTGGGGAAAATGTCTTTTCTTCGCCCTTAAAGTTTACCTGAATGTGCGGCTTACCGCCGTCTTTTCCAACCACCTTGAAAGACCAGTGTTTCATATCGTTTTGAATGCTTGCGTCGTCGATTTTTCTGCCGATCAAACGCTTGGCGTCAAACACCGTATTTTCTGGATTCATTGACACCTGGTTCTTCGCTGCATCTCCAATGAGGCGTTCACTTTCTGTAAATGCAACATAGGACGGCGTTGTTCTGTTTCCTTGATCATTTGCAATAATTTCTACGCGCTCGTTTTGCCACACGCCGACACACGAGTACGTTGTTCCCAAATCAATTCCGATCGCTTTTGACATACTTTGTTATAATGTATTTTTCTTGTCGTAGTTCAATTTAATAATATCTTTTTAAATGAGTTCAATAAATATTATATTATTTTATAAAATATTATAAATAGTATCTTTACTTTACTTGCCAACAATGTTTACACCAACAATGTTTACACCAATAATGTTTACATTGTTTCGTTATAAAATATATTAAAACAATTTAAACCAATTTTTAATATATTATAAAGAATCGAACTTTTAAATATAAGTTTATAAATGAGAACTAAAAAAGTGAATAACATCGCAAAGTCGGAGTCAGAGTCAGAGTCAGAAATATTGTTAAAACAAGACCAACAAGACCAACAATGTCAAGACAGTGATACAACTGCAACTGCAACTACAACTACAACTACAACTACAACTACAACTACAACTATACAGACGGCGGAGGAGCCAGAAGTGAAAATAAATATTACGGAGAATGTTGTCATCGATACGACGGCGATTGTTGTTGAAAAGAAAAAAAGAGGTAGAAAAAAACTCATCAAACCGGATGCCATTGCCAATACTTTAGTAGATGCGACAGAGTCAAATGTAAATAACGGCGACCATGTTGAAAATTTAAATGCGGATGCGCCGGATAAAAAGGAGAAGAAACCGCGTAAAGTCAGAACTTCAAAACAAGAAAAAGAAAATAAGAAACAGCAGAACTTGTTACAAGCAGCTAATGACGTCGATGATAATTTCAATGATGGCGAAAATAACATTCAAGAAGAATGTTCAACTTCATTTCTCACGCCAGAATCGGCATCGGCATCAGCAGCAGCAGCATCAGCAGCAACACCAGTTATTCATAAAAAACGAGGGCGAAAACCGCGAGGCGGTAAAATCATTCACGAAAATCAAATTCAAAAAAATAACAGTCCGGAAGTTCCAAATATTATATTGCATTTGAAATGCGTTTTATCGGATTTGAAAAAGTCAAATGAAGTAAATTCAAACAAGGTTGACAATTATTATAACGATAAAAAAATGGAAATATTGTGTTATAATGATAATGACCAAAATACCGCATTCTCTTCAAATCCTTCTTCTAACATGGCGGCAAAATATGAAAATGATAATAAAAATAGGACGCATTATAACAAGGACGTTATGAAAGATGAAGAGCGAAAAGAAGAGAATTTGATGCCGTCATCGAATTTAAATCAAAAATATGATCCTTCAACTTTTTCTTCGAAAAATATACATCCCACGCCAATTCCAATTCCGGTTGAAACGAATTCTTCAAATGCGGTTCCGTTTTCTTTTTCAGATAAAGAACTCAATGATGGTGACTGTGGATCGGATTGTAAAAATACAAACAATAAAGAAATATGGAAAAAAATCTCACAACTTAAATTAAATTTTCATAAGAATGACGCGCTCAGCGTGCAGCGTTCATCGTGTTTCTGGGACACTTGTGAGTTTGACACACCGCCAATTTATATTCCAATGTCAACAACCAAAGGGTATGGCTGCTTTTGCCACCCGGAGTGTGCTGTTGCCTTTTTAATGAATGAAAATATTGACACGTCTGTTAAATTTGAACGATATCATTTGTTGAATTCAATATACGGTCCGATATACAACTATAATAAAAGCATTAAACCTGCGGCGAATCCGCATTATTTATTGAATAAATTTTACGGAAATTTGACAATCAACGAGTATCGAAAACTGTTTCAGTGCGAACAAGTTGTTTACATGGTGAATAAGCCGCTGACAAACGTGTTGCCTGAATTATATGAAGACAATAATGATTTTTTTATTGGAAATAAAATTATTCAAAACAACACGATTGAAATTAAAAAAAAGGGAACTAAAAATGCCAAATCTTCCATTATAAATGAAGTGTTTGGTATAAGGTAAAATAAAAAGAATATAAAAAGTGTCGTCTATTATTATTTAATAAAAATTCATCTTTTATTAAATAATTCATTTTTTGAAAAAATAGTTTAGAGTTCATTCATTTATCCAATGGAAATAATTGAGAAGTTGCCGGATGACATTGTTTTATATATTTACACAAAAATTCTGAAGAGATTTCGGTTTTATAAAGGCGAGCTCATCAAACTCATTGATGTAGACAAATATTCGTTTTTAGAAAAATACGTTTGTCGTCGAGCTGTTAGTATTTGCAAATCATACAATACTTATTCGGCAGATGTTACGGGTATAGATGTGAATGAAAAAAAATATCGCATACAATATTCCATTCCAAATATATGCGAAATTGTAAATAGAAAAGAGCTATATATCGATGATGACATGATTTGCATCGAAGTAACAGAAAACGATAATGATAATTCATTGCATTATGAAATTTCAAAATTTCGGCTTAAGCGGATTGAGAATATAAATAATAAAAAATTACCCACAATCTATCACAGAGGTAAATTGGCTGATTATGACTGGGATGTGATTCATTATTCTTACAACATATAAACATATGAATGAGGTAACAACAATTTAATATATTATTATTTTGAATTTAATCTATTTTCTCTTTTGTTATTTTTACATTGTTTTCATTTTCATCTTTTGACGAGTCATTTTG
>Ga0247722_10000477_pt1 | contig 24686 bp, 30 predicted proteins | sample MSEWelMarce3H_FC_FD_189094 | JGI IMG/M metagenome (GOLD analysis project Ga0247722, IMG submission 189094) | Subsurface sediment microbial communities from gas well in West Virginia, United States - MSEEL Well Study Marcellus 3H_FC | ecosystem: Environmental > Terrestrial > Deep subsurface >... | reverse complement strand
CTTTGTATTTATGCAATTAATAGAATTTTTTATTTGGAGAAATATTGACAACAAATTTTACAACAATATATTTTCAATTTTAGCAACATTATTGCTACTTTTACAACCAATTTTTAGTATTATGCTTTTAAAAAATATAAATTTGCGAAATGCATTATTAATGTCCTATTTATCGCTTACGTTTCCATATTCCGTATATAAATTTTCAACTACAAATATTCATTCAGTAATAAGTGAAAGCGGTCATTTAAGATGGAAATTTTTTGATACCGGCCCCATTATTTTTATTGTGTGGTTATTTTTCTTTTTGGTTAGTTTTGTTTATGAAAAAAAATGGTTTGGACTTAGCTTTGGATTAATTACTTTAAGTATTACCATTTTTAATTATACAAAAGACCATACTATGGGGAGCATGTGGTGTTGGAGTGTAAATTCAATTATGATTTATTATGCGGGTTACTTATTAATATACTTGCCATTTTTAGAAAAAATGAATATTTGTTAATGTTCGACACAAAAAATATATGTTATGTTGAGGCCATTTAAATATATCCTATTGTATTTTATATAATGGACGAGATTCAACTGCTAAGAAAAGAAAATGAGGATCTTAAAAATAAAGTTATTGAATTAGAGGAAAGGCTAAAAAAGTATACTGCGCCAGCTAGAAGTAAAACGTATTATGAAAATCATAAAGACGAACTTTTGGAAAAGATGAAAAAATATAAGCAAACACCTGAGCAAATTAAGGAGCGAAATAAAAAGGCGTATCTGAAAAGAAAGGAAAAAATAGAGAAGGAAGCGCAATTAGATAAGTTAGCAATTTAATATATTTAACGCAAAATATATTAAACTTTTGTCTTTAGTAATAGTATAAGAATGGCACGATTAAAGTATGATTATGAAATGTTAAAAAATATATGTGATGCTGGTGGAGTTACATTATTAGTTGATTATAAAGATAAATATATAACAAGAGACTCTAGAATTGTAGGCAAGTGCGTTTTATGTGAAAATAGTTTTGACAAAAGTTTAAATAAATTACATAAACAACGAAATTTTGGTTGTGAGTCCTGTGCTAAAATACTAAAATTTGAAAGAATTAAAAATACAATGGTAGATAAATATGGAGTTCAATATGCGGCGCAATCACAAATATTTATTGACAAAATGAAGGAGACGACACTAGAAAGATTTGGTGTAGAACACGCCAACCAATCTGAAGAAATTAAAGAAAAAATTAGACAAACAAATCTAGAAACATATGGCGTTGAATATGGATTACAAAACAAAGAAGTCAAAGAGAAACGAAAAATTACAAATTTAGCAAAATATGGGGTTGAAAATCCATTACAAAACGAAGAAATAAAGAAAAAAATACGGGAACAAAATTTGGAAAAATATGGAGTTGAGCATTTTTCGCAGACCGATATTATGAAAGAAAAGACAAAGAAAACCAACTTGGAGAGATATGGGGTGGAACATTTTACACAGACCGATATTATGAAAGAAAAGACAAAGAAAACCAACTTGGAGAGATATGGGGTTGAACATAGTTTACAACGGGAGGAAATAATGGACCAAATACGGGCGACCAACTTGGAGAAATATGGAGTTGAATATAGTTTACAAAGTAAAGAAGTCAAATGTAAACGCAATAAAACTAATTTAGAAAAGTATGGGAGTGAACATGTTACGCAGTCCGACATTATGAAGGAAAAGACAAAGAAAACTAACTTGGGGAAATATGGGGTTGAAAATATTTTACAGTGTGAAGAAATTAAAGATAAAATTAAACAGGCTAATTTGGAGAAATATGGTCACGAATTTTATTCACAAACTCATGAATGTCAAGAAAAAATAAAACAAACGAGTCTACGAAAATATGGAGTTGAACACCCGTCTCAAAATCAAGAAATAATGGAAAAACAGATTAAAAGCTCTTATTATTTAAAGGATTACAAGTTACCATCTGGTGAATTAATTAAAATACAAGGATACGAACATTATGCATTAGATGAATTGTTAAAATGTGAAAATATAAATGAAAATGACATCATAACAGGGAGCAAACATGTCCCTATTTTATGGTATAACGACGCAGCCGATAAAAAACATCGGCATTATGTAGACATTTATATTCCACTACAAAATAAGTGCATAGAAGTTAAATCAACATGGACTTTTAAAATGCAAAAAGAAACTATATTTTTAAAACAAAATGCAGCAAAAGAAGTTGGTTATTTATATGAAATTTGGGTTTATGATAATAAAGGAAACAAAGTTGAATTTTATAACTAACACTTCCATCTTGCGAAACACACCAGGCAGGTTACAAACGTGGTCATGGGCTCGTCCGCTGACCTTGTTTGCATTTGATAATAAGTACATTGATTGCCTTTACACTTGCGACAAGTAAACGTATCAGTAGCCGCAGAAATATTCGTTTCAAATTTATTCTTATCTCGCTTCGTCTTGGTATCAATAAGCGTTGCCCATCGTTCGGGTTGTAGTTCTTGATGTGTCATAAACGCGACAACGTGTGCTTTAACAGTCTCGTCTAGAATCTGCTTTAAAATATCCCCTTTCAAATTGGTCATAATACTACGCAACCGGTCTAAATAAATCTGAATAAACTTTTTATTATCCCACTTTTTAACAACCTTGAACTGGTCTGCCTCCTTCAACGCATAATTGTATATTCCCTTTTCCAAATTAGAACTATGTTTTTCGTTGTGTAAAATATCATCCAACTTCTTTCTGATATTTCCGCGAAATAGCTCCGAGTCGTCGATTTTATAATGCGACATTCTGATTGATTTACATATTAATATTATATTTAAATCAATATCAATTTTATTTTTATAATTTGGAGAATTACTTGGTCGAGTCAGATTCAGATTCATAATCATAAGAGTCCTCGCTCAATTCCGAACCAAGGTCTTCAATAACAAGATCATCTTCCTCCTGATCAGCCGAGTTATCTTCGTCCATCTCCTCCTCTTCACTTGATTCTTCATCGTTTGACTCTTCAGTCTGTTCTTCCGTGTCGCTACTATCTACTACAAATCCGTCCTTTAAATAACCCTGCTTTGTCTTTTTCTCCTTTGGAACATTCGCCAGCTCATCCACCTCTGCTTCATCTTCAAGCGCAGTAGCCGCCAAATCTTCAAACCCACCAAATAGCTTCTCATAAATTTTATTCCATAATGGTAGCCCTAGATCAACATACACGTTACTTCCGTCCTGTTTAATGTAAGCCATTATAGCGCAATTCCCAAAAAATAGCGTTGAATCAATTGGCGGCGGAAAATCGTATTTATTCTCGGAATTAGGTCTTCCGTCCGTTTTCGCATACACTTCAATAAAATATTTCTTCCCGTCATACTTAGCATTCCATTCAACCTGTTTAACAAAATCGTCACCCTTCTTGAAACCACACTTCTTATACAACTCATCTAATTTAAAGTCTTTTACGGCAAGCGGTTTTAAAGAACCGCCCTTCTCAACAATTATAATACTTAACGGCTGGGACATTACTTATTATAAATAAATTGAATAGGTTTAAATAGTTTGTGCAATTATAATATAATTACAATGAAGATCTTCATAAACAATTTTAATTTAGATGCTCTCCCAAACGTATTAACCGGTTTCAATGATAATCTAGTAAAAACCGAAGTATATATTCAGGTATATTCCATCGACGGAATATATAAAATAGATCCCTCCAAAATATTAAAACTAACCGCAGTAGACAGCGATATTGAGATATTGAAGGATTATTGTAGCCCATTTACGCTGATTGTAGACAGGTCTTATTTTACAGAAGAGGTGGCAACGATGTTTGACCCCGAACACGTCTCTACAAAAATCAAAAGATGTGTTTTTGAATTAAATAAAAACCCAAATTTTAAACTAATCATAGAAGGCGCATATGTAGAAGGCCACAATATTTTTCAGAAAAGTGTTTCTTTTAGCATGGTCCCAAATAATATATATTTTGAGGGAGACAATAATCTAAATATTAACGATGCTTTAGTTAAAAAAGAATTAATTGGGTTGTTATCTCTCTTAAACTAATATCGTAATATAATAATATGCTATCCTGGATAATTCAATTTACAATTATATCAATCATTTTAATATTTTTAGTGCATTATCTGATAAACTTTTTCAAATCTACATTAACAGTTCCAAAGATAAAAGATTTAGTAAATGCACCAAATCAAAAATACGAAAATATGTATAACATTATACGGCGCAACTCGGCGGTCGTCCAAGAAATTCCGTCAGAACCATCAACAGATGAATATACGCTGATCGACTTGCTACCAAATAAAGAGGAGGATAATATGAAAACAAAACTAAAGGATTTCTTAAAAAAACAGATGAGGCCTTCTAATGACGCGGGAACTGATTTGGCCACATTAGATTCAATGTCAAATATTGACTCGTTCTCAAGTTATTAAGCCGGTATGTTAATTCCGAAAGGGTGTAAAAGGTGATAATGAAAAAGGTTTAAAGAATACGGTCCTATATATATTATAAATGCTAACGCAATCAGAAAAAGCAAATTTATTAAAGGATTTTCCTAATGTCAAACTTTCTTATGAAAATATAATTTATAAGAAGGTTCATAACTCAGATTATATTGTAGCCATTCCAGAAGGCGTCAAATGTTTCGCGTGGTTTACGTCATTCAATGATAAATTTGTTTGTCTAATTATGGAATTAACCGATGGAAACCAAATTTCAGATATTAAAATCGCGAATGCTTGCTTTTCGAACGACCTCGCATATGGAACAATTCTATATGGGACTGTTGTATATCAGTCGTCAAATCGATTTTTCTATATTGAAGATATTTTCAGTTACAAGGGGTGTGATGTAGCAAAAACAAGCTGGGGTGACAAGTTAACAAAAATGAATACAATGTTGAAAAGAGATTTGAAGCAAGTTGCTTATAACAACTCTTTTATCGTGTTCGGGTTACCGTTGTTATGTAAAACAAATGAAGAACTCGAGAAAAGAATGCCAACCATAAATTACAAAATAAGCAACGTCCAGTTCATGTTATTTAAAATGTATAATAAACACATATCGGTACCGTATAAGAACTATATTGAACCAATCCGTAGCGCTAGTGGAGGTGAGCGTTTTAACTCTGTTTCTCAACCGATTATCAAAACGCCATTAACTAGTGAACCACAACAGCAAAAAACCAATATTAGCAGACCATCGCCAAAAGCAGAAATCGTGTTCTTGGTTCGCCCGGAGATTCAGGACGATATATACGACATATACTGTTTAAATCATGGATCAAAAGAAGACCAACACGGTATCGCACATATTCCAAATTTTACTACAAGTGTCATGATGAATAAGTTATTTAGAAATATTAAAGAAAATCATAATTTGGACGCATTAGAGGAAAGTGATGATGAAGACGAATTTGAAAACGATAAGAGCGATAAATTTGTGTATTTAGATAAATCATACAAGATGGTATGTGTATATAATCCCAAATTTAAAAAATGGTGTCCGGTTAGAGTAGCAAATAATGATGCGCGCGTTGTTACTCTTACGGAACTAAAATCAATGTATGCCTCACACGAACAGAATAAGAAAAACTATAAGCGATAAAAACCTGTTATAACGCGATAAATTATATATACAATATATATATACATGTCAGGCTCAGGAGCTTCGAATCTAGGATATGGAAATATAAATCCTTATAATACTAGCCCGTATGTGAATGGGACTAGTTCAAATTATTCAGGTAGTTTTAGCAGCAATGAAATACCCGGACTTCCTGGTTTAGCGGGTTCAAAGAGTAATATTGATGCTGCGGCAGGAATTGTACCGGGTATTTGTTTATTTAAGGGAGGTGCTAAAAAACTCAAAAGAAAAATAAAAAATATCACTAGACAATATAAGAAGATGAAGGCCGGAAGTAAAAAGATGAGAGGGGTTCAAGAACGTCTTAGAAGTAGAATGGCGTCTAGAAGTCTCGCTAGAAGTAGAAGTTTATCGGGAGGCAAAAAGAGTAGACGCGGCCAACGTAAACGCGGATCTAGACGCAGTAAAAAACAGCGAGGCGGCTATGGGCAATATCAGAATAACTTACCAATGACACAAACTTATCAAGTAGCAGGAATTAATTTGCCCGCTAGCCAATTAGGCTTAGCTAATCCGCCGCCTGTTACAGTTTTACCAAACTGCACTAATTGTGTAGATAATTATTCAAGATTTACCAACACTGGTTTCCCGTCAAAAGGTCATTAAAAATTTTTATATAATAATAAATTTATATAAAAAAATTGTATTATTATATTAAATGATTACTACACCAAATAACGGAAGATTGGGGAATCAAATTATACGAAATTTAGCAGTTAGTTTAATAGCAGAAAAACACAATCTTAAGGTTGATTATTCATCTAAAGATTTAATTACTAGATTAGGAATTGATTTATTTAGTGGAACCAATATTTTTGATAATATAAAACCTTTAAATGATGATAATTATTTTTCCATTTTACATTGGGATAATTTAAATTACGCGTTGAATTCAAATGAAAGTTATTTCCAGACTAAGGAAATAACAAATTTGTTATATGAACATTTAAATACTGATCCTGTTAAAAATAACATTATTAAAAAAAACCCATTTAACGAACGTTATGATAAAAATAACGATCTTTTTATTCATGTTAGATTAGGGGATGTCGCGCATTTGAACGCGGGAATTGATTATTATTTAAATACAATGCGAAGAATTAAATTTGATAATTTATATGTATCGACTGATGATAAAAACCACAATATTATAAAAGTAATATTTAAATTATATCCATCGGCAAAATTAGTTAATTGTGATGAAATTAGAACGATTAAATTCGGAAGTACGTGTAAGCATATTTTATTATCACACGGTTCATTTTCTGCCTTAATAGGTTATTTAGCATTTTTTTCTAATGTATATTACCCAAAATACAATAACCCGGGTAAAATATGGCACGGAGATATGTTTAGCATAGACAAATGGACTAAAATTCTATAAGGCAAAATATTTATTTTCCATCTGGAAATAAAGTTTTATTGTAGTACGTGTAATAAATTCATTCTCATCCTTTACACTTGAATAAAAAAATGAATTGCTTTTCAATAAATATACTATATATACAATTGCTCATAAAATATAATCAATTATAGTTTCAAAATGTTATACGAACCCTGTTCTAAAATAGCCGCCACCCGAATGATAGAAATTATACCAGACACCTTTTCGGATAAAAAACAACTCTTGGATGATTTTGTTAACAAAACGTGTTTGTATCAATCTCCAGAAGCCACTCGGAGAGATTACAACTGGTCAAAACTGCACAAAATTCTTGTAGAAAATTTTAATCCTAAACACATAGGCGAAGAATTAGCCCAAAAACTAAATGATATATATAAACAAGATGAAGAAAATGATAAGTAGGAAATCGCACTTAAATAAAAAAAAATGAAATACTTTTCAACAAATACATTAAAGACATAACTAAAATCCCAAATATAATTAATTTATAACAATGACAACTATTTCCGATACTGTTCCCAAGGTAAGTAACACAAATTCGGATGGGTTCGCTCCAAATTACAAAATTCACAACGACAACGACAACGGCGTGCCAAGTTACGTGCGCTGCCGCCTAGATTATTATAATTCTTCAATCGCTGATGATTATGAGAGAATCTGCGACGAGGAAAGAATTCGTAAGGAGGAAAGCATCCGTGAAGAGGAAGGATATGAAGAGGCCATGAGTGGTCTGGTTGAGATGATACACGAAGAGCTTGTGCCTCATTTGACTACAAAATACGGTAATGAATATAGTGAAGCGATTAATAGTTTAACTAATGTTTTACTTAGTTTGGATGAACCCATAGTGGCTCTGGCAAGAATTAAGTGGGCATTTAGTATTCCAGCGAATCAATTATATGTTCGTAACTGGTCTAGGTCAAGCTGGTATTGGAATTCTCCACATGATAACGATTGTGAAGATTATGGCTATGAAAGATATCTTAAGAGCAAGAACATAAATAACAATTAAAAATAAAAATAAATAAAACTAAAAATAAATAAAACTAAAAAATAAAAATAAATAAAACTAAAAAATAAAAATAAATAAAACTAAAAAATAAAAATAAATAAAACTAAAAAATAAATAAAAAAATGTATATATTGTTGTATTGTTTATTTTTTTCTTACTTACACCTAGCGAACAATATTATTTTTTAAATTTTAATAAACAATGACCACCCAAATACTTATCCTTTGGACCTTCTTCCTCTTCTTCCGACTCTACATCAGAATCGTCTGTGATACTTTTGTCTGAACTATTGCTTTTTATGGATATTTGTTTTTTAGACGTTTTTGTAATACATAATTTGTTCATTGCTACGCTTTTGGGTTCAAAAACTGATTTCCATTTTGAAAAATCGGTATTGTATTCAATACTATTCGCCCCTATAATTTTATAATTTTGTTTTTTATAATAGGATTTTCTTTTTAACCATTGTCTTTGAAACACGTCGTGCGAGTCAACGAAATCATAAATAATTGGATGTGAAAATTTATGCTTCGCCCTTAAAATTCTACCGACTGTTTGAACTATATCAGTTTTAGGTGTGATTAAAAACTCAGCATTTAGTGTGGGAATGTCCAAACCCTCGGAAGACATTGAATAACTGGCTAAAACAATCTGCTTCTTTTCTGACTGTTTAAGCTCAGCTTCACTCATTCCTCCAATATAATACCCAACACTAGCCAAATTTTTACAGACAAACTTTTTGTATATATAATGTAATATATTCAGATTGTGAGCCATTACGATTGTGTGCGTTTTCTCTAGCGGTTTCACATATTTATTTTCAATATAGTTTTGTTCATATTTTAACACTTTTTTACAGTTGGGACATTTTGGCCTCTCTCTTTTAACACCTTTTGCTTCAATATTTTCCATACAAGGCATGCAATATTTAACAGAATCGCAACACGTATTACGAACCAAATAATTATTATTTTTACCGCAAATTAAACAATGTGGAACGGCCTTGTCCATTTCTAATTTATGTTGGCACGTGGTTTCATAATCAACATCTTCAACCCGAATAAAGTCGCACAATGTTTTAACAATAAATTCAGTTCTACGATTATATTCGCATAATTTCGAAATCATAGAACTATTTTGCGGTTTTCCACGGAAATCTAAAATAGTATCGTTAAATTCATCATCATCAACTTTGTATGTGACTTGTCTTACTTCGACAAGAAGCTCACTTTTATTTTCTGCTTTATAAATTACGTTACCTAAAAACATTTTAAACACAGATGTAGTTCCATCTTTTCTTTCCATTGTTGCCGATAATCCAAGCATATATTTTGTAACAACCTTAAACAATGAATTTGAAAATGACTGACTAGAAATATGATGAACCTCGTCTATAATAGTGAGTCCAAACTGGTCAAATAATGATTGGTCATAGTCCTTTGAAATCAAACTTTGTAACATGCATAAAACAATGTCTTTATCTTCGACATCAATAATGGGACCCTGAATTTTCCCGATACGAGCTTTAGGTAAAAACTGCTGAATTCGCTCTATCCACTGGTTCATCAGAAATTCTTTGTGGACGATAACAATGGTCTTCTTTTTTAGTTTTGACAAAATATACAAGGACCCCGATGTTTTACCCCATGCGCAAGGTAACTCCAATAATCCACCACCACATACTGAAGATGTACAATGATTTATAAATTTACCTACAACTGGTTCCTGATAATCGCGTAACTGTCCGCAAAATTCTACCGCAATATCGGTTCCGTCTGTAACCTTGTACTGTTTAGGCGGACCAAAATTATCGCTGCCGTAATAATGAGGCACATAAAATTTATTTGCCGACTCTCGATAAGCAGGAAACGTTTTCTGATTATCATTCATAGGAGAACCCATAACAAATGGTTTAATGGTTAAATCATTTCTTATTTGTTTTTGCTGTTCAATAGTAAGTTCGCTTTTATGTATAGTATAGCCTTTTTGACCAAGATAAGTATTAAGCTCCATAAGTTGGATTATATTATTTAGTAAAATTTGTTTATATCCTTTTGCTGAAGTTTTTAAAAATTTGACTAAATAAAAATCTATCATTATGATATATGGAAAGTTTCTCTCGCTTATTTAAAAAAGAAAACATGGGTGAGTTAGTATTGATAATATTGCTTGTTGTTTATTTGATTTTAGGATTGAAAACTCCCGAACCGATCGCAAGTATGATTGATTCAATGGGCGGCAAAATTGTTATGTTCGTCATCGTAATCTATCTATTCATGAATGCCCACCCTATATTGGCAGTATTGTCGTTGCTTGTTGCTTTTGATTTAATGCGCCGTTCATCAATGACAACCGGAATAGCCGCTCTTCAAAAATTCGCCCCTTCCGAAGAAAAGAAAATGTCACAATTCACAGCGTATAACCAATTTCCATATACTTTAGAACAGGAGGTCGTTTCTAAAATGGCGCCAATTATGAAATCGGGGTATTCAATTACACCATCATCCTTCAAACCCTTATTAGACGATACGCACGATGCGTCGCCGATTAACAAATAAAAACGCGCAAACTTATAACCAAATAAAACAAATAATTATAATTTTATTAAATTTATAATTATTTTGCCCCGATTATTCATCTAATAACATTAATGCCATTGCTGAATAATTATGTAAATCAATTAATGTGTCTCTAATTCCTTCATCGTTTATTAAATTTACACCATTTTTAGTTATAGACACAGAACGTTGTAATTTATCTTCGATTCGCATTAACACCCCGATTACTCCATATTTAGCAAACGCATCACCATAATCAATATTTTTTTTAGTAAATAATTCTAATGCCTCATTTTGGATTTTTTTCATTTGCGTTACTCTATCCATTCTATAATAAATAATATAAATTTCCTTTATATTATTTTACAAATCAAACGGTGTTTGAAATAAGAAGTTTATTAATAATTATTTTTATATTAGAAGAGAGAAACCTAAGTAAATCCCTTGACTAACTTCGGGGTATCGTCTGTAACAAAGTTGTACAAATAACTTGCTCCAATAAAGATGATAAGGAATATAATACAACTCAAGAAAATCTGAATTATTATTTGCGTGACCGGACTTTCTAACATTTTCGAAAAATCATACGACGGCGTATTTTTGGCATACTCTACACCAGTTTCTTCCGTCGATGCACCGGTTGGATTGCATTTTATATAAATACCCTCTCCAATACTTACGCTATTCGGACCCGTTGAATTGAAAAATAGCCCGTTACCCATCATAGGCAGCGTAAATGGTTTGATAATTTTACCGAGAGTAGATAATGTCGAACTGTTTAACGGAATTGAGTCTAACGCACCAAACACAATCCAATCCATATTGTTATTCGAATCTACATAACTGAAAAATGGTTTATTGGGCACTATTTTCTGTAATGTAAAATCGTTTATATTTAAGTTTGTAGAATCTCCTTGGCCGGGAGCATTGGTCGCAACGCTGTTAATAATTTCTGTTAATAAAACTGATGCAGTGGATGACTCGCTCGAGGCTTTCATTGGTATTCCAACGGACAACATTGATCCTCCCTTAACTGGGGCGTGTTCTATACAAATTTCGGCATCCGTTAAAGATCCGTTAAATAAGTGAATTGACGGACTTGTAATATAGACTTTTGTTACAACGTATTTTTGAGTATTATATACTACTTGGGGCGAACTGCTATTGTCGTATGTCAAACTGATCATAACTCCATCATTTTTAGCAGTTGTGTTGCTGTCTGAATATGTGAAATTATAAGAACATTTTAGGTCGCATTTACCCTTCACGTTATCATTTGTTATATTAATATCTTGCATTCTTATTAATATAACTATATAAATAAAATTATTAATTTATTTAGTTATATTAATAAGAATGAATTTAACTAAAGGCAAAATATCAAAATTATACAGCAAAAAAAAGCAAAGTTTAAAAAGAAACAAAAATAAACGGGGTCATTCGGGTAAGAGTAAGACCTTTAGAAAAAACAGAAGGATCAATTTAGCTAGAAAATCGTTGAAGCGTTTTCATTTTAAAGCCAACAAAGGTGGAGGGCTCAATGACGAAAATGGGACTGTAAATGATAATGAGTTGCCTAAAGAACAATTGGATAACAAAAAAATTGACGAAAATATAGAAAACGGCACGTCCAATGACGACACTAAGGCTGAACCATCGCAAGTTATCGGATCCGCTTTTACATCTCCGCCCGAAACTCCCGCATTTGCTGAATCTTCTTCATCTGGCGATCAGGCACCTTTTGAAACTACAACTCCTCCTCCAATAGTAGAGGAAACTCCTCCTCCAGTAGAGGAAACTCCTTCTGCTCCAATAGTCGATGAATCTTCTCCTTCAGTTGATGTAACTCCTCCCGCAGTTGATGTAACTCCTCCCGCAGTTGATGTAACTCCTCCCGCAGTTGATGTAACTCCTCCCGCAGTTGAAGAAACACCTCCCACAGTTGAAGAAACACCTCCCACAGTTGAGGAAACACCTCCCGCTCCTTCGGTTGATCCCGTAGTTGAAGAAACACCAGCTCCTCCAGTTAATGAATCCACAAATAACGAGGATCCTAAGTTAGCTTCCGCAATTAACGAAGTCGTTGAACTTATTACTGAAAAGGTAACTAAAAGGGTGTCTGAAGAAGTAAACGCAAATTCGTCAGATGCCGCGCAAAATGGCTTTAAGGAAATAGATGATACAGCTCGCATTATGGGTAGCAGCGGAGGCGGAAAAAAATCCAAAACAAAGAAATCACGCAAGAACAAAACTAGACGCAAGAACAAAACCAAACGCACGGCTTAATACACTTTTGACATTTTAATTTATCAATAATGTATATAATGGATACTTATACCATTCCAGCCCCTGAAAGTGGCAACACAGTATTTACAAATGAGGTCTGGAAAGCACAACGCATGAGCACTCCAAAAAGACTAATTCTAGCGGAGGGTTGGACCGAGATTGGAAATGCTGCGTTCTATGGCGCGGAAAATTTGCTGACGATTAATATTCCTGCATCTGTAGTTGAGATTAGAGAAAATGCGTTCATGGATGCGATAGGGATGTACCAAGTAGTATTTGTAGAAAATTCGCAACTCCGTAGGATTAGAAAAATGGCGTTCTCGGGTGCGAAAAATTTGCTTACGATTCACATTCCAAAGTTAGTGGAAGTCATTCATGACGACGCATTTAGTAAGGCAATAAGCTTGAGGGAAGTAACATTTGAAGAAGGTTCTAAACTCGAATACATTGGCGCTGCTGCGTTCGCTAGCACAACATCTTTGCGAAAGATTAGCATTCCGGAAAGCGTTAATGAGATTGGAATGGTCGCATTCTCTAGTGCGACATCTTTGGAAACGTTTCATATTCCAAAATTAGTCGAGGTTCTTCCGCACGGCATGTTCATGGGTTCGACAAGTTTGAGAGAAGTAACATTCGACTCGGATTCTCTTCTTAAAACCATTCAGCAAGGTGCATTTAGTGAGGCAACTGCTTTGCGAACGATTCACATTCCAGCTGGGGTCACAGATATAGAAAATGAGGCATTTGATAATACAAAAATGTTGAAAGAAATAACATTTGTGCCAAATTCTCAAATTTCTCGCATTGGTTATCAAGCATTTAAAGGGAGCGGGTTAACTGCGGTAGTTATGGGACAACCTGTTCTGGCTCGTTTAAATGCCGCTCGTCGTGCGTCCTATATGAAGCCGTTGACTCTCGGTAAAAATAATTTTTATGGCAAGGATAATGTTAATATTGTTTCCATGGCACAACAAATTGACACAATGCATCTCATTTCTCCGCAATTGCCTCGACCGCTGGATAAACACTTAACAAATAAGATAGGAGAGATACTTACAGGGATCACGCCAAAACGCAGTGATCTTGTTAAGGGACCAGTAACTAAAGGTATGGGTGGTACAAGAAAACGCGGTATCCGTCGCAAGTCAAATAAGCGAAAAATGAAAAAAGGAAAATCCAAACGCCGAATGAGCCGCAAATAATATGATAAATTTGATTAAAAATATTTATCATAATACACTAGCCTATGAATATTACACAAACGGCAAATACTTAATAGTATCATTATCGTATACCGTTACTTTGTATGTTTCGTTCGCTCCTTCAATATACACGGTATCGCCGGTATAAAGCTTGTCGCATCCATACTCGTTTGTACAACTTCTGCCCGCTCTAGATACCGGTAATTTTACGTTATTGTGTTGATTGCTGGTAGAATAATACTGCCATTTGTCTCTGTTTGTAAACAAGGGCCGTCCCATTAGCGGTAATATACTATCCTTGCTAGAACTGTTAAGCGGTGTCAATATGCCCATCTGTCTATAAGTAGTGTCTACTGCGCCAACATTAGTAGAAATATTAATAGGAATCGCCCCCCGAGGAATTCCATTAAATCCGGGTATAAAATATCGCTCGTCTCTTAATGGTGGCGCATAGGGGTTTAGCAGCGGATCTGAAGGTAAATTGGTATAAGGCCAACTAGGAATAAGCCCGCCAAACCACCCACCACCATTATTCTCTCTTTGTGTGTCTTTAATGATGATTTTTTCAGATGGACTATTGTTAACAACAACGCTATTGCGCTGCATGCTATTATAAATTAAATATACGATAATAATCAAACAAACAATTAAAAAAAAGATCGAGTAATTCTCAATACATATCACACCCGGAGGACACCTTTTCATATTATATTATTATAATATTAAAATACACATTCCACCCTCTTAATGTTTATGCAGCTCCCATGTCGGCTCCCATTCCACCAGACATTTTTTTAGCCATTTCCATTAGACCTTCAATACCCTTTCCATCCGCATTCATACTCTTCATCATTTGTGACGCCTGTACCGCCATAGGCATCATTTTTTCAATCATAGGGCCCATGGATTCCATTGACTTCGCCAAATCGGCTTGTTGTTGCATCAATCGTTGTGTGTCGCCGGTTAAGTTTTTAATACCGTCACTACCTAGAATGCTATTTAATTGATCATATGCTCCCTCGATAGTTGCCGCATAATCGATTTTAGATCCGCCGTTTTTGGGGCGACCAACCTCAAAATGCTCGTCCGACTTTTTATCGTTAGACGCTCCAACGCTATCTTTAGTGCCGGTAGTATCGTCTGATTTTTTCTCATCCTCCTCTGAATCCGCTTCCTTTTTAGGTTCGGGCTTTTTCTTAGTATCCATGCCTTCGACTGTATTAGCGAAACCTTTCAAGGACATCAAATTAACGAGCACCAAAGGAACACCTAAAACAATAATCATATTTTTACTAAAGTATCTAACAAGGACCGCAATTATAAGGAACATAACAACATTGTTGAGATTTCCCATCACCATATACCCGATTACATTTAAAAGGGCGATGATGGATACAATATTTAATACCAACTTGTTGGTAAGAATTTTAGACACGGTTGAGCTAACTTTCATTTATATATATATAATTTAAAAAAAAATGAATAATTTAAATAATATAAATGTTAAAATACATTAATAGATAGGATGTGCGCTAATATCAACGCATTTAATAACAATGGAAACAGCTACAACGGCAACGAATACAACAATAATGGCAACGAATACAACGACGATCCCGAATACAACGACGACGAATACGATGATGATTCTGATAACGATGATGATGTTATTTATGACCCCGAGGAACCCAGTTCGACGCGATATAATATAATATTATGTCAGCTACACAATCCAAAAATACACGGTGTAGATCCTGCGTCAAATGTAAGCTGTCACTATCTAGTTGATTGTAGATTTAAAAATTTGAATATGGAAATAATTAATGCGAACGCGAGTATAATAACAAATGTATACTCGCGTTTAATAACCACTCGTAACTCCCGCACAAATAGTCACCCTATATATAAAAACTACACCAATATTGTAGCGCGAAACACCTATATAAAACCCGAAATTGCCGAGTGTATATATTTGGAAACGCACGAATGTGTCGCGGTTTTAAAAACAGTTTGGATCCGATTAATACAGCGCACATGGAAGAATGTTCTGCGAAAAAGAGCGGTTGTAATACAAAAAAGGACCAATCCGCGCGCGCTATATAATAGGCAAATTACAGGTAACTGGCCTAGCGATTGCTTAATTTATCCTGGATTAAGAGGGATGCTCTCACCAATTAAAAATTAGAGGATCGGGACTTAGACGACCTCTTCCTACGCGCGCTACTTGAAATGCTTCTTCTCTTTGACTTTTGTTTATAAACAAACCCTCCCTTTTGCTTTCGTCTATTTTTTTTTGTTCTTTTGCCTCCAAATATAATTCCATCGGCATAACAAGGGGTTATAAATCGCACTACATCTTCAGGAGTTTGTGCTGTTTGAAGCGCGTCTAAAGCCACACGATACTTATTTTCACCTCGGTATTTATTTCTTATCAATTGTGCGCTCTTGGCGTTTAATTGTCCTTTTATAACATCTAACGCGAGCGTTTTTCCTTGAAATGTTATGGGTGTGTTTCCGGGTAAGCCTGCCTGCTGCTGAACAGGTTGTCCCTGCCCTTGTTGTGCGGGAGCTTGTCCTTGTATTGCGCGAGCAATATTTTCAATGGAAAGTTCAATTTCTGTAATCTCATTCGCGATGTCAGCAGGGTTGGTGTCATTGTCAATCAATCCTTGTAATTGTTGTACAGTAGTATCAATTTCCAGTGTTGCTTTTGTAATTCTGTCAATCAACTCATCATTTTTGGCCTTTAAATCATTAACCTGGGCGGTTAATGCCGCAATTTGCGCCTGGCCCTCTTGTTCCTTCTTATTTATAGTCTCCATGTGTGCGGCAACTTCAGCCGTTTTGTCTTGCAACTGTTTTTGTAAATCCTGTAAATTAGCTTCCAACTCATTTATTCTTGCCGTTAATTTGTCTTGTTCTTCTTTATTCGCCCTTGCTTGGTTTTCTAATTGTTGTCTGGACGCTTCACCCTGTTTTTGAAGCTCTTGTGCGTGTTGTGCCTGTAAGTCACCTCTTCCTGCTAGTTCAGCATTCAACGCCTCAAGTTGTTTTTGTATCTCAGCATTCTTTGCGGTTAAGTCTCGAAGTTGGGCCTCATATGCGTTTATTTTTGCTTGGGTCTCCTGTCCTTGTTGAGCAAGCTGTTGTTGGGCTTGCGTAAGTAAATCGGTTAATCGTTTCTTGTCTTCTTCTAAACCGGTCACCTGTTGCGTTGCGCGCGCGATTTCTTCCTCCTTACCTCTTACATTAGCCGCATTATTATTCACTTGTCCTTGAAGTCCGTCCACCATCGCCTTAAACTGGATTATCTGATTCGCAAGTCCCGCGATTTTTTCTTTAATGCCTTTTAATGATCTAACTAATGTTGTGTTAAACTGCGCCTTATCAACCCTTTTCTCTTCTAATCGCGTCTTCAATATGTTAAGTTTAGCGACACTCTCTTGGAATTTTTGTAAAAATTGGTCTGCCATATATATTATAAACGTATAATAAATTTACATAATAGTTATGAAAATTTATCGAGATTGTAAAATTTATTGATGGATTATATTTTTTTGTGTAATTCATTGGCGATATGATTAGTATCCGTTGTTAATGAGTCAAGTCCTCGCTTAATCTGTTTCACTTCGCGAAGTAATTTTGATTGCTCAACCCTTGCGTCCTCTATATTATTTACACTCAGCTCTCCCGAAGACGCGAGGTCCTCTACATATTCGTTAAGCATGGTTATTGCTTTAATTTGATCCTGCTTCTGCGCAACAATAACGTTATAATACTTGACGTAATCCTCCTTGACAGAGTTTAAAAACTCGTTCGTTTTTGTTACTGTTTTGAGTTTTTTTTGTTTGTCAAGTAAAGATTGCCTTTTTAACTCGATTAACGCCTGTATTTTCATGAATTGGTCTTCATTCGCTAAATGATCGCCTATTTCTATTCTGTAGTTCATACTTAAATTTACTTGTTATTTTATTATTTGCTAAAAAATTTAAAATCTTTTATATATATTATTTAGGATGTCAAAAACTCAACTAGAACCTTTGTTGGCGCCTGACGATAATAGATTTGTTATGTTTCCAATCAGATACCAAGACGTCTGGGAAATGTATAAAAAACAGGTTGATTGTTTCTGGAGAGCTGAAGAAATTGATTTAACAAAAGATTTGCCACACTGGGAAAGCCTAAATGGTGACGAGAAATATTTCGTTTCTATGATTTTAGCGTTTTTTGCGGCTAGTGACGGAATTGTTCTGGAAAATTTGGCGTCGCGGTTCATGAAGGAGGTCCAAGTATCCGAGGCCAGAGCATTTTATGGTTTTCAAATTTCTATGGAAAATATCCATAGTGAAACATACAGCCTATTAATTGAAACCTATATTAAAGACGCCGCTGAAAAAAGTAAACTATTTAATGCTATTGAACACTTCCCTTGTATTAAAAAGAAATCCGATTGGGCGCAAAAATGGATTCATGATAATCGCAGTAGTTTTGCGACTCGGTTGGTAGCGTTTGCGTGTGTAGAGGGTATCTTCTTTAGTGGCGCATTCTGCAGCATTTATTGGCTCAAAAAGCGCGGTCTAATGCCCGGTCTCACATTTAGTAACGAATTAATTTCGCGCGACGAGGCGCTTCACTGCGAATTTGCCATACTTTTATATAGCAAGTTGCTTAAAAAGATCGACCGAGCTCGCATTCACGAAATAATTAAAGAGGCGGTTGAGATTGAAACTGAATTCATCTGCTCCGCGTTACCGTGTAAATTGATAGGGATGAATTCAGATTTGATGACTCAGTATATTAAATTCGTCGCTGACCGTTTGTCCGTTCAACTTGGATACCCAAAGATTTACAACGTGACAAACTGCTTCGATTGGATGGAACTAATTAGTCTCGAGGGTAAAACGAACATGTTCGAACGTAAAATTTCAGAATACTCTCTATCAAACAAGAACGGAATAGATGACGCATTTAACATGTCTGATAATTTTTAGAGGTCGGTTCACCAACACTCATCACCCATTTTACCCATAATTCGGCCTGTTCGGGATTCCCATAATCGCCGTGAGTTTTGTAGTTTTTTGCTATCCGCATATTATTATGGCGACCACATAGGTTATACTTTGGGCACGCGATTTGTTGAGAACATTGTGCGCCCTTATTTTTTCCTGAGGTTAGTATTTGTGTACATATCATGGGTTCCATGGTATATACTATACTTTACAATAAAAGCTTTAACTAAATTTTACAATAAAAATACAAACAAACAAGCGTAAATTTAAAAATACCTATATGTATATTTATGTTTTTTTCTCCGGAGACCGCCGACTTCTCTCCTGAGACTGCCGACTTTTGTATTGATATCCCAGAAGATGGTAGCGAGTCCTCGTCGTCTCTAGGCGATGGCATTAATGAAATGGAAGACCCTCACAAACTAGACCCTGAAAATAAACCTAAACACCTCAAGCAACATCGTGGCTTTTTAGACGTTATGGATACTATGAATATTAAATTTGGATATAATGACGGAAAATTATCCGCATCGTTAGATCTAATTTCTTTGTATCTAAAAGGTCAAAAATTGTTATATTTAGAAGCAAAATCCTACTGTGAATTTTATCTGTATCGACTAATGATCCCGGCAATAATTATCTCATCTGTGTCGACGGTTATTAGTGGAATATTTTATGATAATACAACTGCTGTAAAGATTGTTTCCGGAACAAGTGCTATAAATACTGTCATTTTATCACTCGTAAATTTTTACAAGTTAGACGCGAAAGCAGAAGCGCATAAAATGACAGCATATTCATTCGACCAACTTATTTCAGAATGCGAATTTACTTCTGGTAAAATATTGCTTAGTAATGTATCTGAAAATAAAAAGGGAGAGAACGCCGAACCCGTGAATCAAACCGAAAAACCTATTAAATATGATATACAATATGTCCAAAATTTTATTACGCAAATTGAAAAAAAAGTAAAGGAGATAAAAGAGAAAAATCAATTCATTATTCCAGATAAAATTAGATATAGATATCCAAACATTTACAACAAAAATATATTCATGGATGTTATAAAAATGCATATAGACGAAATGAAATTCTGTAATGAATTGAAGATTGTTTGTAATGCTGAAATTGACGCGCGAAATAAAATTACGAGTGGAGACAAATCACGCGGCACGGCCGAAAAGTTGAATATTTTATATGTTAATAAAAACAAAAAAATAGATGATATTCTTGAATATAGGAAAACTAGAACCATTTGTGACGCAGATGTAAAAGCAGAATTGTATAACAATCACCACGACAAGTCTCGGTTGTTCTTTTATTAAACCGACCGACCGAATATATTTGTAAATATGCTTAAACTTAAATGTATATTTACAATAGAACAATGAACAACAATGATGATGTTAAAAACGGCAAATATGCGTGCAAAATTTGTGGTAAAGAATATAAAGATAATTCTAGATTATTGAGACATCAAAATAAGGGCAATTGCGAGAAAACGAAAGCGGATATCAGTGCCGAAGCTATCGCTATTCATGACAAATTGAAACTACTTTTTTCTTCGTTACCCCCATAAAACAAATTAACGACGGCGTTTTGTTTTTCTACTGGTTCTACTCTTCCTTCCCTTACTCTTTTTTCCTTTACTCTTTTTATTGCGGCGAGATTTGCGTTTTCCACCTGTTGATTTTAACGCATCCAATCTGGCCTTAACATTGCACATAGCTTCTAAAGTTTTGTCTGACCCAAAAACGTCCTCATCTGGGTTTCTAAATTCTTTGATATGATATGCTAGAGCCTTTTCTAGCTCAGGTATATCTCTAGCCTTCTGTTCCTCAGACATACTATTCATTATATAATTATAGGATAAATTAATTTATACAATTCTCTAAAATGGCTCGTTATTTTATTAGACGGTGTCTTTCTCAACAATTACTTCCTTGGAAACGCGCTTTATAATCTTCTCTTCCTTTTCAAAGTCATTGTCGCCTCTTCCACCCATAGCTTCCATAATAATTTTATTGTATTGATCGGAGTAGCGAGAAGCACTCTTGGTACAATCTGGATGTGCTTCCTTGAACTTTGGCAACATTCTCGCATTTTTATCTGCGACTTTTCTTACTAGTTTATGCATTTTCTTCTGTTCTTCATCCTTTTCCCATGTATTTTCATCTTTAATATACATGGTTTCTCTCTTCTTGTCGGTACAATGAACCGGCCTTTGAGTAACATCAAGGTCCTTCAGGTTCTTTACAATAATATTAGAAATACCTTCTACATAACCCACTTCACCAACACTCTCTAGATCTGACAATTGAAGCTTTATAGATTCAACAAATTCAGTAATATTCATCGCATCCTTACACGTTTCATTCAAGAAAAAATTAAGATTAAATGCCTTGTTATGTGAGTTTGTTGTATTATTGTGACTGTTTTGTGTTGTTCCATTTTTAATTACCTCCATCATCATACTTTTCATCTCTGAATTCTCCTTCATTAAATAATTCATAAAGCCCTTAAGTTCATCTAGTTCGTTTATTTGAGGTGGTTCGTCAGTCAATACATTATTCTCGTCAGCGTTACACAGCTTCTTGTGTCTCCATAAACCGGTCCTATCTTTATATGTTTTATTACAAAATTCACAGATTAGAGTTTTTTCTGTTGCTGAATTGTTGCTATAAGTTGCTAAATTGTTGCGAATGTGTTTTTGCGTTTGTTCGTGTCGCGAGAAGTCATTCTTTTTACACGTAACAAAGTCACAAATGTCACAATAAAAATTTGAAGAGTTTTTTGGAGTATGATCTGTTGCCATTCTCTCTTAATATAAGCAACAGAAAAAACTCCTAAACCTTTTTATATAAAAATAATAAAATTTTATCGTAACAAATTGAAAATTATTTTTTTGGTGACGAGACCATAAATTTCAATTATGCAGTTAAAACATGTAATTTCGAGTAAAGTATTTTAGATTTTCAAAAATGGACAAAAAAAATGTCCAAAATTGACTTTCCCAAAATACTTTCGCCCAAAACAACATGTTTCTTTCTACATGTGTAGGGATTTTTAAAAAGCCGTTTTTTTCGTTTTTCCTACACGGTTGTAGTATTTTTGATGCTTTAAGAGTCTTTCTTATAAGTCTCGCTAACTTACTTAGAAACGCGTTTGATTATTTTTCTTCCTTTTCAGAATCGTTGTACTAATTATTTGTATTGTATTGTTCCATTTTTAATAACCTCCATCATCATATTCTTACATTCAGTGTTTTCCTTGCTTTGTTCTACTAATAAATTTCGAAGGGCCTTATTATCATTTATTAACATCATAATTAGATCATCGTCACTATGATCGCCCTTAGGTTTAATAACATTTTCCTCTTCATGCGATTTGTCATCCATACAACTTTGTTTGTGTCTCCATAAACCGGACCGGTCATTGTATATTTTATTACATTTGTTACACTGAAAGTTTGTTTTGTCATTTTTTGTGTTGCTTAATGCTGATAAACTGTTGCTAATATGTTTTTTGGTCTTTATATGTAAATTGTAGTTTGTTTTTTTATATGTGCTGAAGTTACAAGTTTTACAGTTATATTTGAAGCAAGGTTCAGGTAGATTATTCAATTCTATTTTATTAGGACTATGAATCGATACCATTTTATGATGTTTCTTGGTATTATTATGCGCGTCACGTGTTTTCCAGTGAGAAAAATATACTTTACACGGTTCACAGAATAATTTTGGTTTTTCTGTTACAATTTTTGCGACATGTTCCTTTATTTTTGGTTTTGGTAATGGGTCAATGCTATTAAGGGTTGCTCCAAGTTTCTCAAAATATTCCTGTTCCTTTTTACGTGCTTCATAACTATCTGCACAATTATGAAACGCAATAATTTCCATTTGCCAATTATCCCATCCACCAGCATTGCGAATATTGTTATATAGTTTACAATTATGATTAGTTGCCTTTTCATTTTTACAGCTTTGTTTATGCGCGTGTCTTCTCTGCACAAAATTAGTAGTAAGACCAACATACAGTTCCTTTATTGTGGGGTCTTTACAGAATATTTTATAAAATATTGTATTGGAATAATCAATTTCAACCTTTGGCATTTATAATCTTATATTATAATAATCTTATATTATAAAAACCATAAATATTTTAAATTAAATATATCATAATTTTACAATAAATGTTAAAAATTTTATCTGAAACCGCGCATTTTGCTACCTGAAAACGCGACGTTTACGCCTTGGTCCGCGTCTTTTTGACAGCAGTTGTCGTCTTGACTTTTTTACATTTTGTAACCGCACCGTCTGCTATAATATTGCTTGCCGTCGCCACAAATTTATCTCCAACTAATTTTATTGTACTATAATCAAACTTACTCTTCTTATTTTTGTTCATGGTTGAGACCCTCCCCATAAATTGAGGGAACTTTATCATTGATTTCTTATTGCATTTAGATGTCGCCTTTATAGTATTTATCGCTGAATAAGAAGACAGAGTAAAATCAAACACAGATTCAATCAGATCCGCATCAGACAGCGAGTCAGCCGAATAAGCAATATTTTCGAGCCGTTTTACATCGTCGCGACTACTTAACGTATTATTAATATAATTTTCCTGAACCATTAGCGTATGAATATCGGGCGACATCCAATAATATCTAAGTTTATCGTCTATATTCAAATCCATCGAAAATAGCTTACCGGTTGTATCAAAGATATTCGAGCTTTGAATGTTTTTACTTGTGCTTCCATTTTTAACCCCCAATTGTAACGTATTTAATATAAAACGGATATCGCCATTCGATTCCTCATACAATTTATCGATTGCCTGTTTACTAATTCTAATCTGCTCTGTAGTTACAACCTTATAGATTAGCCTATAAATATCATCAAAGCTCGATTTTGCTAGCTTAATATCATAACAATAATTAAGTATCGGTTTGATATTTTGGCTGTATCTGTCATCACAAATACATATGATGGGAATACACGTTTCCTTTATACATTCTGTTAATGTCGCAATAAATCCATAGTCGCCGCCACCGTCCACCTCACTTACAACTAATACGTTTTCTTGTCCATTAAACGTCCTCTTGGTTTTAAGAAGTGGCGCAATTGTCTCTGTGATGGTTTCCTTGTCTCTGTCATCCCCAATCGTCAAATCAATAATATTATAGTCGTGTTTTTTTAGGATCAGCTCAACCAGAAGTGATTTGCCAATTCCGTTTACGCCAGAAACAAGCGCACATTTTGCCTTCTTATTGTTGGCGTCCCACTCTAACAACCATCTTATAAACGGTTGAATGACGCCCTTATTGCCGATAAATTCGGACAGGTTAGTCGGTCTATACTTTGTAGTAAACATTTTGTTATATTATGCATATCAGGATTTATAAATAATATTATTCATTTTTATATTTAAATATAATCTAATAACTAAGGATAAATGATTACGTGTAACTTAATGGGTGGTCTTGGCAATCAAATTTTTCAGATATTCGCAACTATTTCATACGCA
>Ga0247722_10000476_pt1 | contig 24769 bp, 9 predicted proteins | sample MSEWelMarce3H_FC_FD_189094 | JGI IMG/M metagenome (GOLD analysis project Ga0247722, IMG submission 189094) | Subsurface sediment microbial communities from gas well in West Virginia, United States - MSEEL Well Study Marcellus 3H_FC | ecosystem: Environmental > Terrestrial > Deep subsurface >... | reverse complement strand
GTTCCTGCTTCATCACAAAGTACATATTTTAGAGGGTGGAGAATTGGTGGAGAATTGTAAAATTAATAAAAAATTAAATAAATGGCAAGTTACGGTTTAATAATGAATCAAATATCCATGGATAGTGAATTCTATGTGTGGGGATGTGGCCAGGATATCAGAAGATTTAATGGCGAATCATGGGAATATTATGATTATACTAACTCCGCTGTTCCTAGTGGATTTCCATATTTTCTTGATACAAGAAGTATAGACATTGATAATGAGGATATTCTATGGGCAGGTGTTGCTCAGGGACCGACTGCTGGTCTTAATGAGTTTGCTGTTTTTTCACTTGATACTAATGATGTTTCGAAAGGAAGATCGTGGAAGTTCTCAGATCTAGGTGTATTTAATGAACCACAGGAGATATCGTTAGTATATTCATGTCCGTTTGGTGATGACGTCCTTGCTTTTTCTACGCCATTGAATGGTATAGGAGGTACAGGTACTACTGGATACACAGAGGTTAATGGAGTAACTGGAGGAAGACTTTTCAATTATTATAAGCAAATAGACAAATGGAAAGAAATTGTACCTGGTTATAACTGGCCTCATATATACGACATAAGAGCTAAAGGATATGACGGAAAGGATTATTTTTATTATATAGCAACATCGGAGGGACTATTTTCGATACCTGAGGGATCACAAGAAGTCCAATATTTGAGCGGTGGTGGTGAGATTATAGAGCAGGCTGAAGTTTATAATACTAAGACATCAGATATAATATCAGATAATATCTATTCGATAGATCTTGACGAGGATGGTAATCTATGGATAGGAACGGATGTGGGTATTTCCTTCTTTAATGGTAAGAAATTCTGGAATTTTTACACAACAGATACTGGAATAATTTCACCGGGACCAGTAACTAAAGTTATTGCAAGACCCAATGGACATGTTTTTTTAACTATTGGTGATGGTGAATTAAACGAAGGAACTGGCCTTTGGCACTTTAATGGATCAACATGGACACAATTTACTGATGGAACTACGATGGGACAATCAGATCAAACATATATTCAAAATAATAATGTACTGGATATTAAATTAATAAAGCATAATACCAAACAAAAGAATCTTAAATTATATGAGAATTCTTTATGGGTTCTTTGTTATAATGCTCTCTCCTCTTTTAATTATGACCAGCCGCATGTTTACGGTAGTTCTAAATATGCAGGTGCAACAGGCTGGAATTTTACCAATTTTAATGAAACAGTTTTTCTTAATAACGCTCCAATACCAAAGGTTAATAAATACACATGGGATTATCCTGAATGGAGAGTATATCAGGATTCCTATCTGGCTAAAAAATTTCCAGGCTTGGATGAAAGAAACCTTTTCCTTACAACTAAGCTTAGTGATATAGCTGATGGTAGTGCAGGAAAGCAGCCATACTGGAATAATTGGCCAATTGAAACTTTTGAGGAAAAGCAGCTTTTTGATAGTATAAATTCACCATATTTTAATGACCAGATACAATTAAATAAATTTTCTCCCCCTAATCCATTTACAGGTGTTAGACCAGGAGGTATGTCCATAACATGCTCGACCACTATTAAAACGAGACATGGAATAAAATATTACATTGGAGGTAATTTAACTGGAAATGTTGAAGCAATATTTGGATATGATTATAATGGAAATCCAGCAAGTTTAAAAAATCTAAATCCAACTCTAGGTGGTAAGACAGATCTCTCAAATGTTGGGTCAAATTCACTTGATTTTGGTACAATGGGATTTGTTGTATGTTATAGTGAATATGGTGATGTTGATGCCATGATACCATTCAGAGGATATAAAACATTTGTTCAGGACATAGCACCTTCAGAGGATGATAATTTTGTAGCTGTTTCTGGGTATTTTACGAGATTTATTGAGGATGGTCCATATATTTGGGATTCATTGGAAAGCGAGAATGCATTAAGAGGTGGTCCAACAGGAGCACCAGCTGGTCTAACCAATGTTAATTATTACAATGAGAATTCTTCAGAATTCCCATGGGTTGGCGGGACTAGTACATTTGCTGGAGGTTTTTGGAATTATATGAATACCTATCCACCTACAGCAACAGGATTTTCTGCATATGGTCCAAATAATCAGTTTGATGATATTGAATACCTTGCATTTAATTATAATGGGGTTTCTGGAAGTCAATTATCAAATTTGCAATATGCAGTTACGGGTAATGTTATAACTATAAATGGTACAACTACTGGTGGTGATATTTTCAATACGTCTTATATCATAGATTCAATTGAAATACCCACTGGAAATACTGGACTGAAGTATTATGTGTCGTATGCAGCGGGAACAACTGGACCATTTTCTCTTGCCTATGGTGCTAGTTATAACTTTACTTTCAATGACAGAAGGAGTGGTATTTTCCCATCCGTTAGATTATTAAATACAAGAACACAATATTGGGATACCAGTTTGATAATTTGTAACAGTCCATTTGCTGCTAAAATTGGTAGAGATCTTGGAAATACCACATCATTTACAGGTCTGGGAATTAATTCTAATTATCTTAGTGATATTAGAAAATCGTATAGAGGATTGGGGTTCCGCCATTTTCCAGCAAAATATGAATCAAGAAGAACTGATTTAAAGGAAACAAAAATTGATATAACTAAATATTCAATAAACCTTACCATTAAATCCTATATCAACTTAACAGCCAGCAGACCAACCATACAAACTGCGGATGTTTCTACGCTGAAGAATTTATGGAAAAGAACTAATGATAGCTATTATACATCTGAAAAAATATTGGGTGTCCCTTATAACATATCACAAACATGGGCTGGTGACAGCGTTTTATCTTATGTTCGTTTGTCAGCTGATGATTTATCACTAATGACCACTGCTGATTCAACAACTTATCAGATAGGAGCTTCTACCCAATCGATTAAAAATATAAGCAGCACTAAATCAATGCATAATGATTCGAGTACATTGATAACTGGGAACTCTAATAGATCCTTTAATATGTGTGGTATTGATTTCATTGCTACCGAGAATATTTATACTCAGTTTTATCTAATAGTTGATAGTGTAGGAACTGGTTTAACCGGTGGGTATTTGAGTGGTAAAACCGGATCCCTATATCTACCAAAAGTTTCTAATAACCAATCAATATATTATATAACTACTGAATTTGGTGCATCAGGTAGTTATTTCGGTAATAATTTCATTGCTGATTCTTCGACTGGTACTTACTTTTTAACGTCGGGTATAACCGAACAAGGAACACCAAAAACATTCCATAGTACATTTATTGACACCCCGTCATCAACCACATATCTTACTGATGTTGCTTTATCTGGAGATGATCAATATTACATAACATATAGAAGGACTGGTGCCCCACAATTCATAGACGCATATAGACATGTTATAAAAACTGATATGAATGGAATAATATTGGATGATATTAATTTTGGTGAGGCCGATGTTACCTCTTTCACATTATCTTCCGACGAGGATGGAAATCTTTTTATGTCTGGTTATTATGTTAATTTTGTAGACATCGATGGCGATGGATATATCTTTTTACCAGCTAATACTGGTTTCAGTTTATTAAGTAAAAAATATAAAGCTGAGCTTGGACTCAATATGGGACAAATCATATCCAGACCTGGATCAGGAGCATGGACATGGTGTGATGTTCATTCAACGGACAGCGGAATGCAAATACCCCTTATGACCACTGTGGTTTTTAATAATTATGCTTCAAACATTTATGGAAAACAAAATAATAAATGGATACTTAGTAATTCTATAACAGGGGATGAGATTTTAAACGTAAAGAACACCCCTTATTTCATCTATACTTTCACGACCCCTGGTAACTATACAATTTACAATAGCGTTGAGGACGCGGCAGGTAACGTGTATGTACAGACAAATCCTGGCTATATAGAAGTTATAAACCATAAACAAAAAAATCCAGACGATAGACGTCCGGATTTTGTTAATTCTTTTGATTATGGTGAGCCAGAAGTTTTTCCTGGAAGAGATTATCAAGTACATAAATTATCCAAGGATCTTGCCGAGGAACAAGCTGCCATACTTAGAGATGGAGTTATTCCTTTTGGAGCTGGATTTACTGTATATAATAATCCTGATGCAACATTTAGAGATGATAAATAATTAATCTAAATTGTTTTCCTCTTTGTATTTTTCATAGTTATCAGTAAGCTCGATAAGTATTGGGTTTCTAACTATGTCTTCTCTGGTGAAAACAAAAGAATCGCATTGACCTACTCCTTTTGCTACTTTTTCTGAAAATGTAAGTAGGTCTTTTTTTCTTGCTTTTAAATCCCATTGTGTTATATCACCACATATAATTATACGTGAATTGTGTCCCATTCTTGTTACTACAAGCATTATTTGTCTAAGATCCGCATTTTGAGCTTCGTCCAGAATTAATATTGTATCATCAAAGGTCCTACTTCTCATAAAGGCTAAGGGTTGCATATCGATGGTTTTCGTGTCTGTCATCAACTTTATTTTTTCCTTAGTTTTAAGTATTTTTTCCATATTGGAAATGTAACCCTCCATATATGGAGCTATCTTCTCATCAACAGATCCTGGTAGGAACCCTAAATTCTCCCCCGATTCAACAGCTGGCCTTGCCAGAATTATTTTTGAATGTTCACCCTTTCTTATTAGATCAAGAGCTGCATAACATGCCACGAATGTTTTTGCTGTCCCAGCTGGACCCGTGCAAACTGTTAGAAAGTTATTCTCTATTGTCCTAAAAAACTTTAGCTGAGAATCTGTGAATTTAATGTGATTAAAATCCTCCTTCTGGAGAATCGGACCTTTTGGTAAACTTTCTGCTTTTACAACCTTTGTTGATCTAGCTTGGTTTTTCTCAACTTTAACCGGAATCGGTTCATTTTTTGCTTTTTTTCTTGGCATCTGTTTTTGTTTTATTTGTTTAATAAGAACTTTTTCAAATAACACTGAAGTTTAATTGTAGTGTTGATTTGAACATAGATATATATTTCACTTAAAAAACAAATAAAAAGAAAATGGCAACAGTAAACATTAATGAAATCTTAGGATCCGATTCTATTTCGGGATCAAGAGTAACCATAAATTCTAACTTCCTCACACTCCAAAATTGGATAAATGGATATGTTAGTGTTTTTGGAATAGACACAACGAATGGAATATTGGATCTTTCCGCTGCATCTACTGGTAAAGTACAAGCAAAGATAGGAAGATTTGATTCATTATCGTTACCTGCGAGTGGAACAGCAACAGCTTCTGTTAATAGCGCAGGAGCGGCATCATTTGCAAGCATTCAAACAACAACATTTACAGCGTCGGGGGCTTTAGCCGCAAACGGAACTGTTACGTTTGGATCTGGATCAGTTTTTACTGTTGGTGGAACTGCATCTTACAATGGTCAATTAGGAGCAAATGCTGCTCTTTTATTAGGACCACAAGGTAGAATAACAAGTCAAAATACAACCTTTGTTAATGGTGCTACCGTTGGTCAGGCATTTCCTGCTAACACATCAGGCGGTGGTGGTGTAGCTACCAGCGTGAATGCACCTTATGCAATAACAGGATTAGAGGACGTTATATATGCTAATTGCGCTTCTCCTGGTTTTTATATGAAAGTGTGTGATGGCGTTTCCCCAGTTGGTGGAACAGTTCCTAATATAGCTGCTGGAACAAGAATAACAATTATTAACACATCAGCATCTGCTGGATATATTGTAACAGGTGTTACTGGATCTACTAGTTATTATACTGGATTTAATACATCCGCTCTTTATGGTGGGTTTAATTCACTTGGTGTAACTGCTCCTGCAAGTAAGGCATACAGATCTTCTATATCACTTCAGTGGGAACCTAGAGTTGGTAAAGGACAAGCGACACAAAATGGATCTTGGATAGTTCTTGGATCTAGTAATATAACAGCATAATAAAATAAAAAAACAAAATGGCAAAAACCCCATTTATCAGACCACTCCAAGTACAGGGTGGTACCTTTTATACGTTTTCTTCCTCTGCTGAGGATCTTTCGTTCACGTTTAATAATACATCCAATAAATTTAGATTTTCTAAGTTTGCACTTCTAAATATACCTAACTTTGATGATGGTACTGGTACTACTGGTGGATTTGCTAATTATGTTAAATTGAATGCACCAGATAGTGCATTTCTTGATTATGCAAATAATACCGGTATAATTATAACAGGAAATGGAAATATAGATTTTTCCCAGAGTTTTCAAAGTTATTGTTTGAATATAGAGTCTACCATAACTGGTACTGATGAATATGATTCTACACTTAAGCAAAATGTATCGGAAAGGATATTCTTTAAATGGCTAAAAGAGATTGGAGCTATTAGATGGAGAAATGCAAATTCAACTGAGGTTTCTGGATCATTGAATCAGACAAATGTAACCTATGATTCTGCAGGATTACCGGTAACACAGAAGAGGTATGTTGAAGGTGATGCTCCCGCGGGAACAACTGGATCTTATGGTATGACTGGTGCTGGATATAATAGAGTTGTACAATATGTCGGTAGTCTTGATATTGTGAATTCTGTAAAAAATTCAACCAATACATATTCGGAAGTTTATGTGTATGTTCCAACTAAGGATGGTAATTCACCAACCGTATTATTTAAGAATGTGGTTGATACAAACTATTATCCGGATTATCAGTGGACAAACAATCCATCAAATCCTTTAAATGACGAGTATTTATTTGGAAGAAACTACGACGAGACTAATCCTAGTGGACTTACTAATCTTGCTATATTTGATGATGATGTACTTGGTTCTCCAACCTCATCATATATTGATACGTATACAGGGACAGGATATGCAGGTAATTGGTATTCGCCAAGGGATACTGCAAATACATATTTTACTGACCCGCAATCAGCTTTTACTGATCCATCAAATTATATTATAAATAAATCCGCTGGTCTTATAGATGTAACATATGTTAGAAGTAAGCTTGATTCGATTGGTATAGACTTTGACCCAAGTTCATATCAGGGTATAATCAGTAATCCTAATATATCTACACTCGAAGAATTTAACGCAACCGCAGATTCTACCGACTTTGAATTTAACGCGATCCTTATATATTATGATGTATATGATCCAGCTACACCAGCAACAGCAGCAACGAATTTATATGGTGTATTATTCCTTGATGATGTTAACAGTTCCAGTGGTGATGTATTTATACCGAGACTTGATAAATATAGACCTAATCCAGTAACCAAGCTAAATGGTAATTCGTATGGATTTAAAATAAATCTTAAATTCGATACTGACATAGATCAGACTGGTGTCGAGCAAGCAATAAATGATTATTCTCCATTCTCATTATCGATGTTTATGGACTCTATGAATGTGCTACAAGATGCAAGCTCAACATTGAATAATGCTGCAACTGAATTTATAGATCTTAGTAATAGAGTTACTAATCTGGAAAATATAACATTATCGTCTTCGACCACAACAAATATAGATAGAAGAATATCTCAACTAGAACAAGCATTTGCAGCTAATCAGGCTCTTTTTAATAATACGCAAGCAGTTATGGGTCTTATAAATCAAAATTATGATTTGGTAAGAGCTATTATTAATAATGAAACAAGCGTGGAAGTTTCTTATAATTTAGATCTTCTAAAACAAGGACCTGGAGTTATATTGGATAGATCAACGCCGAATCAGGTTACTGTTGTTAATTCTAGTCAGGACTTTAATATGCTGGACACCTTAGGTGTTGGTACATTTACACAGAATGGCGATAATATAATAAACCTATTGGATTTTTCTAATTATTATAAGCACGTAAATAATTCAACCCCATTAACACTAACCGGAGATTTGACAATAAGAATCAATGATGGTGTTATCAATTGGAAAAATGGACAAAGATTTAGATTATCGTTTGGTGATAAAATATATCCTGGAAGTTATATAATAAAGGTTCTTACTAATTCACTTGGTAAATATCCTATTTCAAATCCAACAACGTCTCCATATTCAACAACTATCATATCTTTTGACGATGATATATTTGCTTCCCATGAATATGAACCTGTTTTTGATATAGTTTGTATAGATGCAAACAATCTTAAATTCCAGGTTGATGTGATAGGAAAGAGTTTAACAAATAATCAATAAAAAATAACCAAAAATGGCAGGAACACAAAATACAATAAGTTCTTTAGTAGCTCAGTTTTTAAGACTCCAAAAGAATTCCCTCGAGATTATCAATGGCTTAAATCAGGTTGCTGTATCTACAAATAATACGGTATCGATAGAAGTACTTGATGAACAGGGATTACCAAAAACCGCAAACATACCATCGTATGGGTTTCTTAGAGGTGAAATAGATAGGCTGGATACCAATATAAAATCTCTTGCAGGTATAGGAGATTCATCATCGACGGTCAGAAACCCGGATGGTACTTATTCTCAGGTTTTTAAAGTTGAGACCTTGAAAAATCCACCTAGCTTGTCCAATCTTGCAATACCTAGCACCTTTTCGGTTAAGGATAATTGGTTTTTTGAAAGCTTTCTAAGTCCACTGCTTTATATAAACATAAATGTAACTGGCCAAATATCCGATTCTGCTGATAGAATTGTAGTTAAAAGAGTAATAGCAAATACTCAGACTGATGACCAGAAAGCATATTTCGATGCAAATATAAAGGGAAGAAATGACCTAACCTACGACCAATATTTAAAAATATTGGGTGATAATGGTATAGGATATTTTGTTGACGAGGATATAGTTCAACTTCCGCTGAGAAGTATAAGATATATTGGTAATTTTGGTGTTATAAGCTATTATGATGATTCCGTTACAACTACAGATCAAAACGGTAACTCCTTCCAGGAAACTAGAAGAAATTATAAACTTGATAAACTAGCATATACAGACACACTAACTAATGTTAAGGATGGTAGAACATTGGATCTTAATGATAAGATAGCAACACAAGATGGTAGTTTATATCAGATAACCTCAGTTAATAAGGATCAGGCTTCTATACAGGCTAAAAGAGTTTCTGGCTATCAACCAATACAGATCGGAGCAAATAGTATATCGATATCATCTACCGATTTTGGCCCTAGATATGTTCAGGTTAATGTTGGTTACAATGAGAGACAAGGTATATTTTTCAAAACTATAGATGATAATTTTAATATAGTTAGTGCTGATTGGTCAACTGGAATTGTATTCTGGAGTAATGAACTAAAAACTAAAAATTCAAATGGTGAATTAGTAACCCTTGAAACATATTATTTAAACGAGGTTTCTGATTTAGGTAAGGTTTTTCTTGGTACTGCTAAGGAAAATAAAATACCAGCAATACAAGGGCTTAGTCCTGATGCTCCACTTGTTACTGTTGATAGCTTCAAGGTTGTTCAGATAAACAAGCAGGTTACCGATTCAACATCGGTTAAAGTGGTTGAGGATAAATTGAACCTTAAAACCACTCTAAAAAGCGAAATTGATGCATTGGATCAGGCCATAGCAGAAACTAGACTCGAACTTAATGCAGGTCTATCAAGACGTGTTACCGGTAACAGAAGAAGACCCAGATTGGAGTCTTCCAGTGATTATGGTAATTCTTCGGATAATGGTATAAATGTGCCTAATAGAAATTTTGATTATATTATAAATAATAGTAATATAACAACACCACCAGGTGTTGATGTTGCTTCCATAAGAGCTAATCTAAACAGTCTAATTGACGAAAGAACAAAAAAATCACAATTGTATGCTTCCCTCGTTGATGAGGTTAATGTTCTTGTGAAGGACGTTCCACAAATAGTGGAAGCACCAAAATATAGAGTTAGAGGTTTTTGGCCATTCCCTGCTCCTAAGATAGATCCAACAACGGGACCACAGGAGGTTATACAATTCAATATTAAATATAGATATCTTAGTAATGGCGGAGCATCTCAGCCAGCTGAACAGATAGAATTTGTTGATAATGACGGTGCAAAAAAGAATGCTGCATTTTCAAACTGGACTGAGCTTAAAACTGACATTAGAAAAAAAGTATATGACGAAACAAGAGGGATATACGTTTGGTCTGCTGAAGTAACATCAGATGCTAATGTTCAGAATGTTAATCAGTTAGACATAGCAATAACAAAGGGTGAAAGAGTTGAAATACAAATATCATCCATATCCGAGGCTGGTTGGCCAGAAAATCCACTTGTCTCTGATTATTCAGAATCCGTTATTATACAATTCCCAGATAGTCTAAGTGTTACCGGAGTTGCTGATACACTTAATGCAAATACACAAGATGCTGCAGTAGTTAAAATGCAAAGAAGCCTTGATTCACAGGGTTTACCTTCGCATCTTTCTCAACAGTTTACTGCCGGAGACAGTACATATTATCATGATACTACTGGTATAGCCAGTGGTTTCTTTACTAGTGCAGGTACAGTAATAAGCCTATTTGATAAGATAACGGATCTACAAAATCAAATAACACTTCTAACATCTCAGATATCTAAAGCTAAGGGAGTTTTGGAGGTTTATATACTCGATTCCAATAATAATAAAATTAAAGTTTCTAAGGGATCTACTGTTAAAATAACTGCTGGGTTCTATGCTGATATATTCTCAGATTCACTTGGATTTGATGCAGGTAAAACTGCTTCGTTCACTTATAATTTGCAGCTTTTCAATCAGCAGGCATCTAGCGTTGAACTTGCTTCAATTATACCTGGTGGACTAGCACAGAGAGCTCCTTCGACTACAAGCGCAGCTTACCCCGTTGGATATAACGATAATCTTAAATATGGTGATTGTCCAATCTCAATCACTGCATTAACATTAGCGGATCCATCAATAGTAAACAACAAATCTTTTAGGCAAGCTCCTCCATTTGCTTCCGCCAATGCATTTTCTCAGTACATATATCCTAGATATAAAACAGTTGGTTATGACCAGCCACTATATCAGAGCGATCCTAATATAGTAACATTATTTTCAAATCCAGCACAGAACAATTCATACAGCGGTGTTTCTGCAACAAATTTCGGTGTTACTAAAAGTACACCTGCAGCAACTTATCCACAGAGTGGATCGTGTATGATACCATACAATCCAACCGCTACTACACCTCCAGAATCTGGACCAGTGAATAGTGCAATCTGGGACGGAACATACTCCTCTGGTACTGGTGGAGCACCTAATGGTGGTGGATATATAACTGAATTCTGTATACATAAAGACCACCCATATCTAATTAATATTGGTAATACCTTCGGTTATACTAATTATCCTGATATGGTTAAACCTTTCGTTTCTGATGGTAAGGTTTATCCTCCATTCAGACACACCCAAACTTTCTGGGGAGATACCACACTGAATTATTATTGGGTTCAACAATCATATAGAGAACCTGTTAATTTTGCTCAGACCTCAACCGACGTTAGGACTGATACAATGTATTCTGATAAATTAGGATTTACTGTTAATGATCAATTTCTTATAGGTAAGTATTCATGTGGAGCATATTTATATCTTGCACCACAATCAGCCTCATCCCTACAAGTATCAGGATCAACAGCACTATCAACATTATCACTGGGAACTGGAGAAACTAACGCTATAAATGTTCCTATAATATTTCAATTTAGAGCAGTAGATAAACTTGGACATATTGGCGGATGGAGAAAATCGGGAAATTTATCAAATATAACATACACTAAAAAAATTGGTGTTGATATACAGGTACAAAACGAGGATACATTCTCATTTGATATACAGGTTACTGGATCTTATAAAAATGATACCCTGGTAGCTCCTAATTTCGATAGCGGTCTTAGTACCAATTAATAATAAATAATAAATGACATATGTCTCAATCAAAACTTTTTGATTATAATTCTTCTTTTTCCGTTATAAGAACAAATCCTAGAATAACTGGAAATTTGAGAATAACGGTGGATTCTGAAAGTAAGGTTTCTTTTAATTCTATGGATGCTAATCAAACACTTAGTAACGATAGATTTAAAAATTTTAATATAACAGGTGAAAATTCATTTGCACTTGATGTATTTAATTTTTTTGATAAAGGTAAATTAGCAAGTAATATAATATTTGATACGGTAAGGTTTACTAGAGGTGATAGGGAAGTATCTAAAATATTTTCTGACCAGTATGATTTTTTCTATGGAAGCGGGGCATCGGCTTTAGCTGATAAAAATTATAGTGAATCCTTCAGTTATTTTGCACCATTATGGATAAGAAATGAGATACCTGACTATTTTGTTATATTCAGAGTTCCTGGACCTCTTAGTTATGTATATTCAAAAAATGAAACCGTTATAAACCCAGGGGTAAACTATAAGATTGTTAAATATTATGATAGCGATTCCGATTTTGTAATATCTTACGGAAAAACTGGATCAGGTGAGCCTATATTTATAAAATCCGGATCCGTATTTACTGGAAGTAGTGAGTATGCATCATATGATATTATTAGTGGATCTGGTATAGTTTGTGTATTTGATGAGCTATATAACATAGATTTAGTTGATGACGTTTCAACAACCTTTAAAGATAAAATATTACCTAATTGTTCGGTAGTAAAAACATTTAACCTTACCGAGAAATCTAAAATTGGTAAGTATATAAGAAATATAGTAGCTGATAAGAACTTTACAAATTCACCGGTTGATGTAAATTGGGGTCCGGATTCATACACATATTATAATGGGGTTTCTATAGCTGAAGGAATATACACCAAAAAAGGTGAAATACTTTCGGGTTATTTTTCTAGTGATGCATCCGACAGAATGCTGGATTTCGAATCCTATATGACTGGTGGATTCTCAAGAAATGGCATAATCCCTCCTAATATATTAAATCTAGAATTTCTTTTTGATGACGAGGATGCTGAAATGTATTCTATAAACAGATATTTTGGTATGTATGTTTCTAGAAATGATATAAACGAATTCAGATCTAATGGTGAATTTTATTATAAATTTAGAGATCTTGAAGGAAACGAAAATCTCCCTAAACCTACTAGAGATTCGGTTGGATATTATTATAATAATGATAGTTATGGTATAACAGCTGATTCTGGTGTTAGATTATTTTACGAGAAGGATATTACAGATGGAACTAGCCCTGGATTATTACCAGGATCTGATAATGTCAATATATTGGATTCGGAAAAGCTTTATTACATAACTGACAAGAATGATAATTTCTATAGTCTTAAGAGGGATGAGGGATACACCGAATTTGGTGGTAACTCACCAAAATATGCATATGGTCCATATAATGAAACATCTGGAACGTTTGGAACCACTGGATCCAATTTCGTATCGACTAAGGGTAGTCTTGTTCTGCATGACACGAAAGTAGATCTTCTTAATTTTACAGGTATAACTGAAAAGATATCAACAGTTCCTGCAACCCGTGCAACTACTCCCGGTAGAGCATATGTTGAGATAGAGTTTCTTAAAAATTACGATAAACCTAAACCGCTAGTGTTTAAACTTTATTGGCCAAATGGTAATAATAGTGAGGGGACGAAGAAATATGATATAATATCTTCTGCGGATCTCTCTGCTGTACTAGTTTGGGTTAATGGTTCGTATTATTCAACTGGGTCTTCCTTTTATTTTAATGCTGCTGTTGGTCAGAATAGTGACATTGCTACAGCTTTTTCTGGCGTACTTGGTGAAGTTGATACAGTAACATGGGATGCTGGGGTAAATCTAGATTCTACTGTAATAAGACTTAGAGATTATGGTGAATATGGAAATAATGCATATTCAATTGGCGTATTTGATGATTATGAATACTTTGTATCTAAATTCAGAGGAGAATGGTCAAATAGCGAGACCTATAATGCTTCTGATATAGTTATGTATATGGGAATACATTATTCGGCTATTAATACGGTTTCTCCTTCATATTACCCACCCAATGATGCTGCTTCGTCTGCAAACTGGACGATATATGATACATTTGTTAATGATGGATATTTGAAGATTAACGGTGTTGATGCATCATCTCTTGATGGACCTGTCAAATTTATAGGTGGTACAAAAAAAGCTGATAGTAGATTAATTTTTCCTGTAGAATATCTTGATTTTATAAAGCCTGGTGATTTTATAAATACTAAGGCTGGATATACTAAGGTAAATTCATTAACAAAATACGTAGATAGTCCACAAATAGATCCAATAAGTTCAAAAATTACAGGATTTGAGAATTTTACATATAGTGCGGTTCTAAATATAGATGATAATATAGTTATTGATTTAGGATATGATAGATCGTTTAATGTATACAAGTCAGCGAAAATGTCAATTGGTGTTTTTAGTTTCTTTGATGTTAAAGAATTTGATTTTGATTTTTGGAGCTCTGATTATGCATATACACCGACAGCAGAAACCTATAAATATTTTCAGATACCAACCGGTGTAACAGGAGTGATACGTGAGAATGTACCATATATAGTTAAGCAGGGTCAGGTTGAATATAATGGCGTTGTATATCCTCAGGTCTCAGCATCCATTGCAATAACATCCAATCTTTTCTATGGTGTTAGCGGATCAACGTCTATAAAAAACGCAAGTCCGGATCTTTTTAAGGAGCTTGTAGTTATGCCTGCTGAATATTCTGATATCTATTATAGTATGCTTCCTAATGTTATATACGGTGGAACTACAGGTCCCTCACAATTTCCGATAGGATATAATAACGATTTGGATACATTTAATGGATTTATAGGGATACAGGATTTGTCTCCTGATCCAGTTTCTGCTAATGCATCCAAAATAGAGATATTTAATAGAGGTAAGCTGTCAACTGAATATGAATACCTAAATGAGAATTATAATTCTGATGTTGCAAATGTTTCTAGAATTGTTCCGTTTATAAATAAATGGGGATACACTGACGGTACTGATGCAAGGGGAAATCAGTATAGATTAAATTCGAGTCCTGCATTCACGCCAACTAATTTTTCTCCTAGCTTCGATAAAAATAGCTCAGATTCCAGATATCTTACTCATGAATGGTTTCTTCTGGAGCAACCACCTAGAGATTTCCCTATTGGTTCGATGAAGGATCAAAACAGTTATCTTTCTGGAAAAATAGATCTATCTTCTGCCACAGATACGAGTGGGGATTACCTTGCATCATATTTTACTGTTGAACCATCAGATTATAGTCCTGAATTTAGAGATGATACTGCATATACTAAAGAATTGTTTACTACCTTTACGTATAACAAATCTAGTGGCTTCTACGAGACTCTTTTTAGAGGTGCTAAGGTTGTACTTAAAAAAAGATCAAATCTCTCAAATAGCGTCGAAAACTCGCTAGATAAGTATATACCTAAATATAGAAATTATGAGGATTATAAATTTGCTGCAATATTAAGACCTGTTGCTGAGGACGATTCTTATATACAGGAGCCAGTTAAATATAGAATAATAGAAAACCAAAATCAAAGATTTATATTATTTGTTTGCGATGTCGTGATGAGAGATTATAAATCACTGGGTGTTGGATATACAGGAGGAACTGGTGGTGATCCTATATTGGATTATACACTATTATATTCAGTTAATAGCAAGGAGAAATTAAGATATCCGCCAGTAGACGGATCGTTCCTTTATGAGATATCTGATATTAAATTAAGTGCAGCATTAGATCTTTCTGTTGGATCTGGATCCGTTGTTAATACAAATACAGGAGGAAAGATTGGAATAATATCTAGCTCACTATACGACACGGACCTTAGAGAGGAAGTACATACATTTTTTAGTCAGAATTCAAGCGGTGCAACATCTGGACCTTCCGCAACAGGTGCTGGAAGTTTTTATGTTAATCAGTTTTCTTCATTGGTAACATATCCTTGGCCTATAGGAGTTGGACCCGACTATTTAGATTTTGCTAAAATAGTTCCTGCTGGAACAATAGTCGATTTTTCACCTAGACCTGAATATAGTTTCGATATACCCTTTTCTACAGCTAATCCTGTAGTTGTCCCGGTTGGACCTCAATCAGTTTATAGAAATAAACCGGTTTTCCAAAAATCGGGGGGATCTAGTTATTATAGCTCAATTTTACAGAGAATATCCCTATCTGGTATTTCTGATAGAGTTAATGCTAGTTCGAAGTATATTATATATGAAACGTATAACGATTTGGGTGTGATTGTTAATGATTTTGAACTCCATCTGGATAGACCTTCTAAAATAGTAAAATCTAGAGGATCTAAATCCGATAAGTATTACGGGGGTCCACAAACTTTGGGTGAATCGGTACCTACTGCTTATACCATAGATAGCGATTTGGACCTACCTTCTACGCTTCTTAGATATTCTGGAGGATATGAACCGATATTTAGAAAAATATTACATTTCGATAGGGATAAAAATGATTCCATATCTCAGTACCCTTTATTTGACTTATCGTTTAGAAATTGTAACTTTTCACCAGATAAAAGATATTTTGGGATATCAAGGAATCTATCATTCACTAAGGTTTCACCAGATAAAAATATACTTTCACTAAGTCAGAATTTACCAGAGGGTCCTGTTTATCCTCTTGTTGGACAGTCACCTATATGGAGAAAGGACTTTAATGTATTTTCTTCATCATGGGATCCTGGTTATTATTATAGATTCACTGGTCCTCTTGCCTATGATAAGGTTGCAGGAACAAGATCTATGAAAGAATATAAGGGATTTCTAGGTTCTAAAATTATGAAAACCCCAGATCCTCTTGAATTTGATAATTATATAACTATGCAGGTAATCAGAGGTAATACCACTTATGGAACATCCGATGTTTCTGTTATAAATTCACAAATAAATTCATTCATTAAACCTATACAGAATATAGATACAGCAAATTCCGGTACTGGAATAGGAAGATCTGAACCATATAATTCTGGTGTTGATTATGATAAATTGGATCTTGGTCTATTTCCTAATCTTGAATTAGTGTGGCAATATTTTGCCGATGTGAATAAGGTTAGAGGTATAATAAGACTTGATAGAATTCTTAGCAGATATCTACTTAATGACGGTATAAAACAAGTTTTTATTGATAATATAATATCTGAATTTGGTGTTGGTAACCCAGATTCTATAGAGGATGATGTTTCTGAATATGTTAAAAATAACGTAGCACCCCTTTATATGGGTGATATTACTGATCTGTATGTCAAAAAGACTGCTGTATCGAATCTAAATTCTAGTAATAATTATATACTTGTTAGAGGTGACCTGGTTACTTCAGATAAATATCAGCTTGGTTACTATAATGAATCCGACTTTAAATTAACAAAAGTAACTAATCTAATATATACATTTGAATACAATCTTGATAATAATTACGAGTATTCATTATTGTTCAATTTAGGAATAACTAAAATATAATTATGCCGATAACTAATATAGAATTTATAAATTACAGCGATGGTCAGGATCTTTCCATAGATAAACTAAATCATAATTTTGATGAGGTTGTTGAATATCATGGTGGATCGATAGGTGAAACTGGTCCTAGTGGTGATAGAGGTCCGATAGGGGCTAATGGACAAATAGGCCCGACCGGGAACCAAGGTCAGAGAGGAACCAGATGGTTTATACAGGGAGGGTTACCTTCTGGACCTGGAGATTCTGTAATATATGGTGATTATTGGGTTGATAGTGATGACGGTACAATAAATATATTTGGTCCTTCTGGATGGACAGACACTGGATACAATCTATCGGCATCTGGGAGTCTTTTTTCTGATATCGAATCAAATTTTACAAATGGTGGAACTGGTGTATCTGTTAGATTGGATCAGATTACACCAGAAAATTATACATTCATAATATCTGACAAATCACCACAGTCTGGGATAATAAATGAAAAATTAGCAAAATTCCTCATTTCGACAGATACCTCAGGTAATCCATCACCAGTATTGGAATTTATGAAGAGTGATCTTAATATTGGTGTTGATTATGCTAAACATCCTATAATGACATGGGCAAGTAGTCTCCCTACTGATAATACCTTGAAGTTTGATATTCCCGACGGATCTCTATTGATAGGTGCATCTGGTGGATTTAATTCAAATTCCCAATCTTTTGAAGCATCAGCTGGTAATATTGTTGATATAAATTATGGAGTAACCTCAGGATCTGGAATATCAGCTACTGGCGGTATACAGGTAGTTACAAGTTCACCATCAGGAACTTTCTCGATACTTAGTGACAATTTAAGTATTACTGGTGGACATGCAGCATTTAAGAGTAATGTTGGATTAAATGGTAGCCCTTCAGGGACTGTCCCATCAATCTCATTGAAAATAGGTGGAACTGCTGGATTAAGAACAGAAAGAACTGCTGATACATTTAATACATTATCGAATTCAGTTTATAACGTTTCGCTAGAAACATTAGGCAGTAGAGAATTTTATATAAATACGAAAGGTAAGATAAGAACCAAAAAAACAAGATCAGGTGTAACGTATCAGAGTTATCAGAACACAGCATTTAATTCACTTGGAAGTAATTGGTATTTTATATCAAGAAACGGGGGGCCAGTCCAATCAACAGTTATTAGAAATGGTAATACCGTAATAATAACTCCAATAGATCCTGGTGATCCCGGTGAGTTTATAGGTATTGGTTTATATAACGATCCGCTGTATTCTTGGTGGGGTCCAGGTTCAATTGAGCCTGGTCAATCCATAGATATAAGTGTATATTGCAGTCCTGATCTACCTTCCGGGTCTAAAAGTCTCTTTAAATATATAGGAGTAGGAACAACCTCGGGTGCAACCCTGAAGGTAACACTTCCTTCACCTGCTGTTGCTGTAGATTTTACAATAACAAAAGGTGTAACTGGCGGAAACACAACAGTTTATTATAAGGCATACACAACTGCGGGAGGATCTGGAGGATCTTTTGTAGTTTGATATATAGTCTAAGATAATTAAACTATATAGATGGCTCTTATAAAATTACTAAGAATAGAGGACGGTGACTCTCAAAAAAATCTAACTGACAAGGTAAATTATAACTTTGGCAGATTTATTAGTTTTGAAGGCGGACCTTATGGTAGAAGAGGACCTAAAGGTCCCATCGGTCCAAAAGGACTAACTGGTCCTGTTGGATCATACGGTGATGCTGGATACAGAGGAACCAAATGGACGGTTGGTGTTTGTCAACCATCATCAGCATCGGCTATTAATGGAGATTATTGGTTGGATACAAATTCCGAAAATTTAGTTTATCAATTTTCAGCAACGGGTGGATGGGGATACTATGGATTTAATATAAAATCAACCGATTTGTTTGATGTCTTTAGCCCATTATCAACTCTTAGTGGACCAAGTTTATATAGCGGATATTTCATATCGTCGCAGACCCCTCTAAATTATACTGTAGTTATAAGTGATGCTTCGCTTTCAAGCGGGGCTTCCGCAACTGGACCAAACATAGCGGTTAATCCCCAGTATTCGAAGTTTGTAATAGCGACTGATAGCAGCATAGTCGATAAAAATCTGTTGGAATTTAGTAAATATGAATATGCAAACGATCTAAATTTTACTGGTAGAACTCCAAGAATTTTTTGGAATCCAGGTCCAACTGCGGAGAGAGGTGATTATGGATTACTATGGAAAAATTCTGGATTGAATATAAATCTAAGAGGTACTGGTTCAAATGGATATTTTAGTATAAAATCAAATGTCGGTAATTTTCTAGTAAATTGTGAGGGCTTTAATTATTTCTCAAATTCCTCACAGATAGCAAGGTTTATTTCTAGCGGTAATATAATTTTTGATCTCGGATCTGGTAAAGTTCTATTCTCAACCAAAAATGCATCATGGAATATTGATAGGTTTTATTTTAATTCTGCATTAAATATAGAGACATTAAATACCGAAACAGCATATGCATTAAAATTAATTTCCAGCGATACAAATTCCGGAAATCTTAGATATCTTTATAATTCACCAGGAGTGAGCGATGCTGTACTGATGAATTTCTATCAAAGCTCTCCCTATTACCAATTGTTTACTGTAACCGGTGATGGTATAACATATAGCGATAAGATAGTAAGCTCTGTTCAGGAATCCCAAAGTCTTACTGAAAGCGGAAGTAGTTCAACACCGTTTGGTGTTGTTAATTGGGTATCTGTAATACCATCAATAACAACAACCGGGTTTGTTAACGGATGCTATTATGTTAATAATGGATCAAACCACATCATAGGAAAATCACCATTGGCAGCATCGGGAAATAGAGGTATATCTATATTTACACCAGCAACAGGCGGATATCTTAATACTGAAAATGGCGGGTGGTTGAATCTTCTCGAAAATTACGAATCAATAAGCTTTACTATACATAGTGATAATCCAGGTGCTACTGGGAGCTGTTTCAAATATATAGGTTTAAATACAGACTATTCTGAACAAACTCCCCCGGTTATTACTGGATATCAATCTGATGCTATATTAAACGGATATGCATCAACAATCGATATAACGATAATAAATATGACCGGATCTGGGGGAACATCTCAGAACAATAGATGGTTCAGAGTTTATTACTCAGCTTGGGGCGGAACATTACCAGCACCGCAGTGTGGTGTTATCTCAACTTATAATTCAATAGCAAATTAATATAAAACATGCATTTCAATACTAAATACATATTTAAAGGAGACACTAAAAAAGATATAATAGAAAAAATTAATTATAATTTTGATCAGATATTATCTTTTGCTGTTGGACCGGATGGACACCAGGGAGCTATCGGAGCAACAGGTATATATGGACCTGCTGGAAGGAATGGATCAACCGGGGCATCGGGTATTAGAGCCTCGAATTGGTATAAACAACCAACAGAGCCATTATCACCAAATACCAATGATGTATGGATTGATAATTCGATAACTGATGGGAATATAAAAGTTTTTAATTATCCGATTCCTAGTAATACGTGGAATGATAGTGGATATACATTTTTGAATTCCCAATACTTCAAATCATATTCCAATATTCTTGGACCCGGTGGGTCTATTGATAAATATGTTATCGGGTTTAAATATCCCGGCGGGATAACTGGATCTTCTGATACTTCCCTAGTTATAAATGATTCATATCTACCATCATCAACTGTAAACGTAAATAACTCGAAAGTTTTAGTATCAACATTAGATCAGATTGATAGACCAATAATGGCATTTTCCAAAAATGGAGCAATATCATCTGATGTCCCTTCTTTTTATTGGAATTCAGTTGGTAATAATTCAGATTTAAAGTTTGATAGTGGTGGATCTTTCTATATAACAACAAATCTTGACTTTCTCATAGATAGCGATTTAGCTAGAACTATTATAACATCTGAATATTGTACAATAAGGAGCAATCTTGGTAGATTTACATTACATGGAGATGGCGATTTTAGTTTCTCTAGTAATGTTACTATTGGTGTTGGTGGATTTCTAAATATATTAACCTCCAATTTCATCATGAGTGATGGGTCAGTTAATCATAATGGAGGTGTAACTATAACATCACCACTAACTTCGACCTACATATTGAGCTCCAATCCATCATCGCCTTCATACCAAAATGGTATTTCTGCTGAAGTAAGATCAGGAAATTCTACTGCATTTATGTTCACAGATTATACAGGAAATCCTGTACTATCAGCTAAACCGAGCGGATCATCTTCCAGCGGTAATTTTGCACAAACAATTATCGGATCAACTGGTGGTGCTACCGGAGGAACAGCAGGTCCATTTTCATACCACGTTAAAAAAGTTAAAGAGATAAGACAGTCAACAACAAGTTTGAGTGCTAGAGCATATCTAACCACAACAACTACGAATCTTGTTGATGTATTTGATTTATCCTCAAATACAACGTGGGAAAATGATAATATAATTGCTACCCCTACTGCATATGGTAGTGTAACGAGTGATTCTATAAATAGTTATAAGATTGGCGAGACTGATGTAGATTTTAATTATTCTGCACCGCTTAATATATTTGGTAGTGGATTTAAAAGAGATTTGACTGGATTGGATCAGTATAATGCTATAGTTAATGATGCTGTAAGATTATCCGATGGTAGTATTATATGTGTTGGTAATTTTAAATATTATAACGAACAACCAATCAAAACAGGATCTCTTAGTACTGTTTTGAGTGTATGTAAAATTAATCCTGATGGAACGTTAAACACAACTTTCAGAACTAATCTTTCAGCTATAACACTAAATACGGTATTAAGCGTTAATGGTATATTATTATATGACACCGGTACATATTCAACGAGTAGAATATTTGTATATGGGTCATTTTCACATAGCAGTAGTGGTAAATGGTCATTAATATCAATGAATCTCGATGGTGCGATAGATACTGGCTTCAATAATAATATGAATTTCGGTTTCAATTCTGGATCTGTAGTTAATAAAGCAATACTTGATGGTGGACCCAATATAATAGCGGTTGGTAATTTTAGTTCTTATCAGGATACCTCTGCATCATATACTAGAAATAAATTAATAAAAATAACAGGTTCGGGCTTAAATAGAGGAAAATGTATAGGCTCATTTATGGGTACTGTTGGTCAGGGATTTATTGGTGGATCAAATATACCATATTGCTTAGATATAATGCCGTCAGGAAATATAATTATAGGTGGAACATTTTCCACATATAATAATTCAACAGGGACATCCTTTCCAACAATAAATCTAATACAGGTAAACGGAACGAATGGAAACAGAGTTATTAACACTGGATTTAGTAACATGTCATTCACTGCATTTACAAGCGGGGATGCAGCAATTTCTGTTGTAAAATATAATCCTATTGATTTTTATGTGTACATAGGAGGAACCTTCACATCCATAAATTCAACGACTAGAAATAGAATAGCAAGATATTCTGAGGATTTCTCTAACTTCTATCTTGATACCACCTTTTCGACAGGGACCGGATTTAATGATATTGTAAATGATTTTATTTTTACTACTGATTTTTCAAATGATTTTGTTTATGTTGGTGGTAGATTCACTACATATAACGGAACAACAACACCCGGATATGTAAGATTAATTACTACTGGAGCAATTGATACTACAGCATCGATATATCATAATCCAGTAAGCCCAGGAACCATAAATTCAGGCTATACCTATCCTATAGGTCTGGTCAAAAAAATGTTACTAGATAGTATAAATGATAAATTTACCTATGTGGGTGGATTTCTAAATACTATATTTTCAGGATCTGGTGCTATTGGCGGAGTATACCTTAAGGTTCCATCCTCGCTATCCAGTGATTATATCCCGGTGTATACTGATGGTACAACAACAAATTATAGGGTTTTTCTAAATGACCCAGGTAGTGATCCTAAACTTCGCTATATAAGTGGATTAGTATTTGATACAGGATTACCCACAGCAGTAACATCATTTATTGATTTTTCTACTGGTGTTACCGGATGCCAATATGTGGATCTTATGTGGGTTTCCAAAACAAGTACAGCTAATATTGTTCCTCGACTTTTTTATAAAAATTGCCAGGGTATTAGCGGATATGTTGACTTTGGTGCTAATGGGGTTTATTCTGTAGCTGGACCTCCAGTAATAAATACAAGTCAAAGTGCTACTGTTACGTGGGAATTTAATAGGGATCAAACAGGAGGGTGTAGTATATATAAGAATGGTACTTCTACTATTAATAGAGTACTTCTCAGAACAAGCTCTGGTAATGGTACACTTTCATATTCTGTTGGTGATCAAATATATGCATCAGTTTCTTCCGGTAGCAGTTCAACATACATGGGTATTTATTCGTATCTGGGAATAACTAAAACCTCATTAACTACCGGTATTACTACTGTTTTATTTTCTGGTACTAATATAACAGAGAGCGGTACGATTAGTAATTTTTCAAATCCTATTACAATAGAAAGCGGATTTAGCTATGATATATCATGTGTGACCCAATCTGAGTTAATATCATCCAGTGGATGTTGTTTTGTTGGTGATACTGAGATAACATTGTCAGACGGTAGACTTAAAACAATAGACGAGATCTTTGCTGGAGAGTCAATATTAACATATAACCCTGAAACATCGGAATATGGCGAGGGTATAGTAACTCATATGGAATCTCCTATAAAAGACGATATTATAGACTTTATACTATCTAATGGTACGTTAATACAAGTTACTACCGAGCACCCTTTCTGGGTATTAGATAAGGGATGGTCATCATACTCTCCTGAAAGAACGATGCTAGATCATAAGATGAGTGTATCTAAATTAGAGGAAGGCGATATATTATTGGATATTGATGGAAATGAAGTTACTCTATTAGCTATGAATGATAATAATCAACCACTGCAGAGAGTTTATAATATAATTATGAATGAGGGTAATCATACTTATTATGCTAATGGAATATTAGTCCATAATAAATTAGAATATAATTTCGCACCATAAATATAGTTTAATAAAAAAATTGATATATAATAAAACAATAAATTATGAAAGATTTAACAGACCAAGAAAAGGAAAGATTATTAAGATTATCCAAAAAATTCATAAACGTTCACCAGGAAATTTTTAAAATAGAGGAATCTATTAAGATTATGAACGAGAGATCATTCAAATTGATATCAGATCTC
>Ga0247722_10000475_pt1 | contig 24780 bp, 37 predicted proteins | sample MSEWelMarce3H_FC_FD_189094 | JGI IMG/M metagenome (GOLD analysis project Ga0247722, IMG submission 189094) | Subsurface sediment microbial communities from gas well in West Virginia, United States - MSEEL Well Study Marcellus 3H_FC | ecosystem: Environmental > Terrestrial > Deep subsurface >... | reverse complement strand
GTATTGACGCACAACACGCATTGACAAACCAATTTCCTTATCGCTTGCACGACCAGCAAAATGCACACCTTCTGGCAATTCCAGATCGGCTACTGCAAGCGTAAACGCATTGCGGTGCATGATGATGTTTTGTGGGGAAACAGTACCAATTTTATTGAACTGAGTCACAGCGGCTGTGGCAGAGGTTGTAGGAATAGACACGTTTTGGAACTGACCCGCAGTAATTACGGCAGGGCTAACCACAACAGAGACAGAAGAACCAGAAGCAATAGCAACGGTAGACTTCACAACAAAGTTGCGGAGTTTGTTTGTGCCATAAGCCTGACGATTCTGTGGGTTAACTGCGAAAACGCCATCAATCTGAATGGTGTCGCCAGCATTCAAATTCATTGTTCCCGTGTTAGCCGCTGTCAAAGTGATAGTGCTTGAAGATGCCCAACCAGAAGTCAGGAAGCCCGTAGCAGTTGTGGTAGCAACAGAAGCAGTCACAGTAGTAGTGGAGTTAGAGCCAAAGGTTTGGCTTACCACGTTCTGATCCATCTTCCAGTTCATGCCCGCAGAGTCACGACCCATCAAACCCTTACGGTACTGATCGCCAATAGCCTCTTGAGGAACAAACAAACCCTTCAAACTGTCAACAATCGTTGCTGATGTGAAAGGCTCAACAATGCAAGACCTGCGGCCATCACGGGGTGCGCCTTCAGAGTCAAGATAAGCACCCGCTGTCAGGTATGTGATCAAACCTGTTGGGGGTGTGCCTGCTGTACCAACGATGTTGGCAGTTTGCAGTGTAGCCATAGACATACCATCACGGTCAATCTTGTTGGCAATAGCGGCAATTGCGGGCTTCAACACGCGGTCACTGAACATATCCAAGGACAAAGCCAAGTCTTGTGTTGTGAACTGTGTGTCAACGTGGAACTGTGTGGACAAAGTAACGGGAACTGAAGTCTCGTTAAAGTCCTCAACGTTCAATGCAGGGCCAGTTGTACCGATGAAACGGCCAGGCTTGCGAACGTTCACAGTGTTACCGATTTTTGCGCCTACGACAGCGAACTGGTCGTCATAGTTGCGGTCAACTTCCGATGTGAAAGTCAACTCATTTTCTAAGACCATCAACGCTTCGTTGGTGATCTTGCTTATCGTCAATAAATTATTAGCCATTTTTAAACTCCAAAAAGATTAGGTTTACCGAATTTTTCCCGCTTTGCGTGCGGCTTTCCAGGCTTGATAACTACCATGAAATTCGCCATTAGCGGAAATTGGTATATCAGCTTGTCCTTGCCCACCACGAATCGGTTGAATCGGTGTCGGTGCTTTACTTTTAACAACAGGGGCTGTCTGCTTGACTTCAGGCTTTGCCTCAAATCTTGCTTCTAGTTTCCCAATCTCTCTAAGCGCGGCATTTGTACTCAAACCAGAGATTCTTTTGGCAAGGTCACTGTTTTCAGCTAAGTGATAAAGGATTTTTGGGCCAACATCACTTTCTAAAATCGCATCACGAACGTCATTGTTTACAACAACATCACTTGATGCAACCATGTCATCAAAATCTGGCAATTCCGCTTTGGCTTCCTGAACTTTCTGCGCCCAAGACTCAATAATCTTGTGTTGCGCTTCCTGTTCCTTCGCCTGGGCGACTTGCCTGTCACGTTCTGCTAACGCTTTTTCTGTCGAATACTCGGCTAGAGCCTTCGCATACTCAAACGCATCGTTAAACTGACTCGGTTGTGGCTCTTGATCAACATTGACCTTCTCAGGCTTTTGTTGCTCTAGTGCCGACAAACGCTGTTCCAAAGCCATCCTTGCTTCGCGTTCTTTCTGGGCTTCTTGCCTAGCTTCCTCGCGTTGCTTGGTTATCTCTGAAAACCGCTTTTCAAGTTTAGGATTTTGCTTACGCTCACCCTCTTGGTTTGCTTCCTTTTCTGCCTCTTTCGGCTCACTCTGATCTTCTTCAGCTACTGGCTCGGCTTCTTCAACCGCCACAGGCTCTGAGTCAATTTCAGCTAAACCTAATCTGTTTGCATAAAATTCTGCGCTGTTCTCGCTTGTCAATACATGACTAGCTTCTTTATCGGACATACGTATCCCTACGATTTGACCCTGTGAGCCTCACAGGTAAGGTTTAGTGGTTTTTACCACATTATTTATTGTTGCGTCAATGGGTTTGCTTCATTGTCAATATCCAAAGCCGCTGTTTGTGCATAAGTCATTTGTTCTGCATTTCTGCGGTCAATCTCTTGGTTGAGTCTTGCCGTGTCCATGTTGTGCAATAAAAGCTGAACAATAGCCTCAAGTTCTGTCTTATTCTGAGACGTAATGGAACGTGTGTTTTGGTCATTGACCCGCACTTCTGCCATTGTCTCGGTGTTATGCGCTCTGGCGGTAACGTCCATGAGCTTGCGTTTAGTCTCTGCGTCTTGCCTGACTTGTTCAATGTCTTGACGCTGTTTAATCATCATCTGCTGAGACTGTAACTGTTGGGTAAGTTCCTCAATCTGCTTTTTAGACATAGCCAGTTGCATCTGAACTTGCGGAGGAATCTTAGACTTGTCGTCAATCTGAGCCATTGGGTTAGCCGCGGCAAGGCGGTCAGCAATGATGTCAGCGCCAGGCCAATCCATGTTTCTGAACACCAAATCACCCGCCACTTGCATGAGGTCAGGTGCGGCAGACAACAGGGGAAGCATACTGTCCACAGACTCTTGACGCTTGGAGTTGTAGCCTGGGCCTGTCTCCATGACCACATCGTATTGGCCCACAGAGATGTCATTCAGCACATGATCCACAGAATCTCTTTGATTGATGGTCAATAGTTCTGGCTTGCCATCGTCTCCAATGATTCGCATCACACGTTCTGTGTCGTAAATCTTGGGGATTAAATCAAGACAAATTTTGCCGATGTGGGCAATTGTGCGGGTCAGATTGTCGTAATAGTCAAAGTTTGTCAGGTCAACTTGTTGTTGCTGACCGTTCAATGCTTTGCCTGAAATGTTGCCCTGACCAAGTTGAGCAGGGTCAAAGATGCCCATGATTGACTTGATGTCATCATTTACGCCTGCGGCCGCGGCCATTACACCCGCTTGTGGAGGCTCTGGCTGGAGTCGTGTAGGTACAGGTGCAGGGCGACCCTCAATGTCGGTTTGTTTGTATCTCAGCAGAGGGAAAGACTTAATGTTGGCATTTGTCCAATCATTTTCGTGACCCTCGTCCTGACCTTCAGCCATCAGCCATTTAGCCTTTGGTGCTAATGCAACACCTTCGGTAATGGAGGTCTGCCAAAAGTTATACATCCGCTGTGGGTCTTTGGCATAGCGAATCATGCCGAACTTTTTACGCTTGTCACCAATGATGATGTGGCGACCGTAAACAGGCACGATGGGGATGTATTTACCAGCCCAATTGCGTTCCTCAATAATCTCCACCGCTGTTAATTTGACATACTTAATGGTCTTTTTGAACGAATCACGCTTATCCACCACTGTGATGCCGTAAGCCGCCAGGCGGTTAAAGAAGTCTTTGTCGTCAGCAAATGTGGCTGATCCATCGCTCAATAGATACAAAGTTGCCTTCTCTTTGACTGTGTAGTAATACTCAGCCAGGCGAATGTCCTCTTTGGTGATCCACTCTGATTGTGAGTCACCAGTTCCGCGCTGTGTAAAACTTGTTCCACCGTCTTGTGCGTCAGGATAGAGCTTTCTGAACTCCTCTTTTGGCATCATTGTGGTGATTAGGCATCGCTCACAGTCTGAGCCATCAGGGGCTAAAGAGTTTGGATCGTAATAAACTGTGAATGGGTTATCCACAGGGTCGATGTAGATTTCTTGGTCAAACGAGTCTTCAGAAATATAGTCTGTTCTGACTCGGATATAACCCCATCCCATTCTCACTGCGTAATCAAAGGCGTTGTCATAAGCATGATCAGCGTTTGAGTTGACTTCAATGTGGCGAATAATGCCCTGAATGGTCTGAGCGTCCACCATGTCCTCATGCGTGTTTGTGGCATGGACTTTGATTCTTGGGCGTTGCTGTCTTTGTTGGTTGGATACCTGGCGGCAATAATTGTCCACCTTGTTCACCGTAATGATGGGGCGGGACTCAAGATTGCGTGAGTTTTGTAGCTCGACAGGCCACTGATCGCCACCGCCAAACTTTAAATCCTCCAATGCTTCCTGACGATTCATTGTGTCTGCGTCATTGGCAAACTTAAGAAAGTCTATTGCTTCTTGGATTCTTGGATCGTAATCATCAGCCATGATGTTGCCCTATGTGAATTGGAGGCATTTTAGCCCATCCATGAATAAGCACCACCATAATTTTGTGGCAGTTGCTTTTTGCGAGGTTTTGGCTCGTTAATCATTAGTCCTATGTATCTGAACGCATCAGCACCATGTGAGTATTGATCATGTAGAGGTGTCTTGCTGAATTGCTTGGTATCAGGATCAACTTCATACCTGTAGTGTCTCAAGCACTGTAAGCCTTCGTGACAGTTCTCACGGTCAAACCACATATTTCTGAACATTGTACGGGCGGCATTGATTGAGTCAAGGATAGGCGTTTTGGGAATAATTCTAGTTTTATAGCCTGCGGCTCTGACAATTTCCTCAATGCTTCTGCCATTTGCCGCCAGTGTCTTGTTCTCAGCATCATGTGGCAACCACAAGGTGTCGTAGATGTAACCAAAGGTCTGCATCTTAGCCAGGTAGTCACTCATAGTCTGCTGATTGCCCTCTGTGTATCGGATTAGACGGGTTTCCATGCCAATAAACTGGAGAAACCAAATTGCCGTGGCATCCGACCAGCCAAGGTCAAAGATAGCATGAACAGGCTTAGTCGGGTCGTAATTGACCTTTGTGATCCGTCCGTCTAACTCAGCCAGTTGCATTTCTTTGGCAAAAATAGCCCCATCTACTGTCTGCCTGCACAAACCTTCCCAAACCACGTTGTAAGCCTGAGGATCACGATGCTTGAGGGCATCTTTCTCTAATTTCAGCGTTTCAGGAAACCAAGGGTTATCCGACCAGTTGACTTTGGTGACAATGCAGTCATCAGGGGGGTTAAGAACAAACCGTTGGTAAGTCTCATCAGTCTCTAACTCAGGATTAAACGTGATCCAAATCTCTGACTTTTCTTTACGAATGGTTGGGATCAGCACGTTCCAAGACATTCGGCTTGTTGTCTGGGCTTCCTCAACCCAACAAATGTCAACGCCTTCATAAGACTTAACGTTTGCTACATTGTTCTTTAAACCAATAAAGCTGAATTCTGAGCCGTTCTTGCCCCTAATGCTTGTTTGGGTGATCTCGTAGAACGTACCCAATCCAAGAGCCTCGATCTGGTCGCACAGTAGCTTGTGAACTGAGTCTTTGATAGATGTTTGGAATTCACGGGCGCAAAGCACCCTTAATTGATTTTGAGCGCCTTTAATCAGCAATGCCCTGGCAACCCCCCATGACTTAGCTCCACCGCGGCCACCATATAAAACTTTATATCGGGATGGCTTGAACAAAGATTGGAGCTTTAACGGGAACTCCGCTTTGGCAATTGTTTCACTCATCAGGTTTTACAAATGAGACTTGAATGCCGCTTAACAGTGGAGCGCCATCAGCGCCTGTGATTTCTTGCTTGACGCTCTCACGGTACTTTTTAGGAAATCGTGCCGCCATTGATCTAGACCAAATCGTTGCGTTGATCTTGTCGCTTTCCTTGTTCTCAATCATGTGGGTTTGGGCAATATCTTCCCACCATTGCAACTCAAATTCTTTGGCCATGTCCAAGGCGTGTAAAAAATCTTCGTTCTGATCACGCCAGTTGTATAAAGTTTTAGTTCCAACGCCCAAAATAGCACCAATTGCCTCAACGCTTTTACCCAACTTGCCCAAGGCAATTACTTCCTCACAATACTCAGGTTTGTAAAGGGATGGTCGTCCAACAGGGCGTTTTTCGGTTGTGTCTGTCATTTAATTTTTAAGGCTTCTTTTAAAACTCTTTGAATGTAGTCTTTGTAATCTAGTTTGGATGTTTGGGACAATTTGTCAACAGCGTCTGTGATCAATTCGTAATAGTCTTGGTCGGTCATTCCTGTTTGTTTAGTCAACCAATAGTCTTTGAGGCTCTTGCACCATGCCGCAGTAAAAAAGAAACATAGGGTAAAAGCACCCCATTGGTCTGCCTGGTAAGAGGCATAAAACCAAAATGGCTGTCCCAATAAACCAAAAATGCAAGCCCACTTGCGATATTCTGTTCTTTTATCTTGAATTAACCAAATAGCAATTAGTTCAGTAACCGCTATAAATATTTGCTCTATCACTTAACAAGTCCCTCTTTCCATGCCCATGCAGGCAATAAACCAGTTTTTTGTTCTGCGTATTCTGTGACCGCAGGGTTTGCTGTGCGGTTAAATTGTCCATACGGTCCAAAGTTAACCCATGAGTTTTGACCCCTTGTCTCTGATGTGGCCGCAGGCAATGCCTCTGGTGAATACATCCTTGCGTGAGACTGAAAAGCATTTTCTTCACCCACTGCGCGAAATCCAACACCATGCTTGGCATGACCAAAAACATCGTGAACAGCCCTAAAAATGTCGTTTGCCGTTACTTCCTTACCATTCCACTTCTCACCCACGCGCATCAATAATGGGTTGGCTTGGCTTGCTTCCATTGCTGATGGCCCACCAAATCCCTGTTCTGTCGGAAATACTGACAGTTTCTTGTTCAAAATCACATCATTTATGGCGTTTCTAGGGTTTCCATAAATATCACCCGACTCGGGCATGAAATCAAACTTGTAGCCCTTTTTCCTTAAAGCCTCATACTGACCCATTGTTTCATCAATTAAAGCGGCATACGCCTTTTTAACTTTTGGGTCATTGGGATTGTTGGCCATCACTTGATAAGCCTCAGCTAACTTGTTTGCTCGGTTTGGATCGATCTGGGCATACTTAGTCAAAGGCGCATAAACAAAACCTTTGTCAGCCATGTATCCTTTTGCAATGTCAACCAACCGTTGATCAGTTCCAAATTGCTCTAGTTTTCCACCTACATCCACCGCGCCTGGCAAGCCTTCCAATGGTTTACCAATAAATCTTTTGGGTGCAAGAATGCCTCCAACATTGTAAGCCTCAGCCATTTGTTTGGCTATTTTTTGAGTTTTAGGCCCATGTTTAATGCCTTCTTCCTCAGTGGCTTGGTAAAGCTGTTCTCTAGCCGCATTTGCCCTGTCCATCCCGTAGCCAGCCATCTGCTGTAGGCTTGCGCCTGGGTTTCTGATGAAATCAGACCCCTTACGTTTGGCAGAGTCAATGGCGCTGTAAATGTCGGCTAGAGTAGGCATAAGTCACTTCTTAGATGATTTAGCCTTCATTTTAGTCGCTTCACGCTTTTCTGCATAAGCGATCGCAACGGCTTGCTTGACGGGCTTGCCCGCCTTCACTTCCGCTTTGATGTTCTCTTTAAAGGCTTTAGGACTCGCTGATTTCTTGAGGGGCATCTTTTTTCTCCAACTCTGACAGCCAATAATTACAGTCTTGTAATGCACCGTTGATCATGTGCAGTTGGACTTCCATTTGCTTACCCTGTGCCATCAAGGTTTCGATTTGCTTGTTGATTGCTTCTTTGTTCATGTTAACAGTTCCAGTTTTTAAGTGATGCTTTAGCCCGTTCCGCAGGGCCTTTTGCGTTTTTCACAACACCTTCCATCCTTGCGCAAAAACTTGCCTTTCGTCCTTCGTCCTTTTTGGTCTTGGGGTTTGGGGCTGGCGGTTTCAGGTTGGAGTTGTTCTTTGCGTTGTACTCAGCACGACCTTTAGCGGTCATTCCAGCGCCTTTTTCTGTGGGGTTGTAGGTCTTGCCCTTCCCGACAGTTTTATGCTCTATGGGCTTGTCATGCTTTTTCATTTCTTTGCCGTTTTAGCAGATTGTTTAAATGCCTCGGCTGTAGGTGCGCCCTTTGTGCCAGGCTTGCGCATCTTTTCCACAGGTTTTCCCGCGGCTTTTTGTTTCTCGATGCGCTCTTGTTTAGCGTGAATATTAGCGTAAAGACCAGGTTTAGCCAAGATTAGTCCTCCATTACAAAACAAACATCTTGCCAACTCATTTTGAGCAGGCGCTCATCATTGTGCTTGATTTCCTCAAACTTGAGGTATTCGTCTTTATATTGTTTGGCAAATGTACCAAATGTGATGCGATCACCAACGTTTAACCCTTCAGCTTCTGCCTCTGGGCCTACAGCAACCACTACGCCACGGCTATCTGCTTCTGCCGATTGGATGATCAATGTGTCGCTTAACGTGCGTTTTTCGGGACGCACAAGTATTTTGTCTCTCAAAGGTTGCAAGTTCATTCTGCCACCTTTGCGGGTCTGCCACGCTTTTTAGGCGAAAAAGTACCCGCCTCTGGGACGGGTAAAACATCCTCCGTTGGGACGATGGCAACTAACTCAAATTCACCGCACCACTCGGTGTGATGGCGGTTTTGGAAAGTGGGGTAACGTCTGCACTGACCCATTTGACCTATGTCGTTAAAGTAAACACAAGCCTTACAATTCTGTTTAAGCATGGCAAATCCCTTTTATTTGTTGCGCCTAGAAGCCCATTGAGTCCTGCATGACTCTTTGGGTTTCGCTATTTAACGATACTCAGATTTTGTCTTAGTGTAGCAAATGCCATCAGTGCGACCAGTGTTGAACTGTTTGTCAGCGCCCATCTTGTCCTCTTTACCCATAGCCACACCGCCACGCATCTTTTCCATGCGCTCACCTGTACGGTCAGACGATGACGCACCCTTGGGAGGTGTTGCGCCTGTAGAGCTTTTAGCCATTGTTGTATCAGCTTTTCCCATGATTTTTCCTTGCAAAGAATTTATGGTTTTGACTTTATGTCCAATGTGGCACAATGTCAATCACCATTTTAACAGGATTTATCATGGCTTCAAAATTTACCATTACCCCCGCAAAGTCTAAAACTCCCCGTGAGCCTATGCATTATGAAAAAGTTTCTGAGCATCGCTCTGAAATGTCCCGCATCAAAGCAGTGGAAAAAGAATTAAAGCGCCATGAATCTCAGGGTTTAGACAAGGCTCACAAAGGTAAGTGAGGGATTGGCACTTCGGCAGGCCACCTGTCTCCAAGTGCTTCAATCGTTGCTGTGTGGGCTTTTAACCACATTTCTTTGCGCTCGTCTTTGGATAAATGCGCACCCTGGTCAATCTCGTAATGGCACTTGAGGCACAAAGCCGCGACTAAGTTGTCATCAGCTTTAATGCCCTTACCCTTGCCACCGCCCCAGTTACTGTGAGCCGCCTGAACGCCATTGTCCATGCCACAACTTTGACAAGAGAGAGCCGCCACTAACTTTAGGAGTTTCTGACTCCTCACATATTGGTGTTTCAAATATTGCATATTCTTTGGTTTGGTATTTGTGACCGTTTAGGCATTGACGTTTTCTAAGGATAAATTCGGGATTTGCCCTTGTGTCTAAAACTTTGTTACCACGGGCCTTACAAACTGGACACATCATGCTTCAATCCCCTTTTCTGCCATCCAACACAATAGCCATTCAATAAACTCTGAGCCTTCCTCTTTGGTGAATTTATGGCTTTGCAGTCCCAACTGCACAACTCTTTCACCGTCCAGGCTTGGGGCAACCTTGCCAATCTTGCGCCCTGTCTCATGCGCCCATTGGTCAATCAACAATCTTTTCCAATCATCAGCAGTCCATTTAGACCCTACTTTTGCCATTTCTAACGAAATTTTGTTGAAAAGTGCGTGAAACAGGGCATTTTGATCGGTGCTTCGTTTTGCTTTTTTAATTTCTAAACGCAGTTGTTTGCCCGCTTGCAAGGTTTCTTTGATCTTGGGCCACAAATCTTTTAAAACTGCATGGCCTTGTTGTGGGTTGTGTAGCGTGACAATCATGGTTTAAACCCAATAAAGTAAGCAACCAATCCCCAATGGATAATCAGTAATAAACACAAAAGAATGTAAACAGTTTTATTGCTCATGTTTGCCTCACCATGACTTCAACCTTTGCCACTTCCCCATAAACCTTTGTGGCGTGAATGGATGTGATTTGCGAGTCGTTATCAAACACAATCTTGTCCATGCCATCAATAACCGACTTGATCACGTTGTCCAAATCAGGTTTTTTGGTGTGTTTTTCAGAATCGCTTAAACAAGCCTCAGTGCGTTTTTTTGAGTAGGAGGCGGGAACGGTAAAGGTAACGTAAATAAAAGCCTCTAAAGCCCCTTCTAAGGCTTTTGAAGCACCCATTGCCGCCATTGCCATCATTCCAACTTCAGATTCGTAAGTTTTTGTCTTTTCAGGAGTGTAAGCAACAGGGAACTTTCCCCGCGTAGAAAATCTTGGTCTGCCTTTGGCTACTGGCTCGCCATACACCGTAAACATTATTTGGATCATTTTTTGTCTTTCTGTTCATTCATGCGTTGGCGTAAGTCATCAGCGGCACTCTGACCACGTTTCTTGGCAATGTCCAACAAGGTCTGTTGCCACCAGTATTGGGCTTCTCCCCTGCCTTCCTCCAACGCTTTCTTTTTGAATCGCTTGATCCACTCCATTGCTTCCGATTGCCTCATAGTCTCCCGTAAGTTCAAGCGCTCTTGTGATGACAAAGTGGCTAAATTGTTGGCCTTCTCTGGCTTTGTCAAGGATTTTGTGGGCTTCATAGTGTGTCATTTGCGTAATTCCGCAAGCCTGGCTCTTATGTGTTCAGGGATTGGAACTGCCTTTTTGCCGTCAGCTTCAATCTTTGCCAAGGCAGGGTCTATCAAATCTTTAGGCTTTACATCAGGAATGTCAGCGCCATCCCATCTTTGTTGGTTTAAATAAACCTTGGGGGCGGGAATAAATGCCCCGTTATCTTTTAACCAGGCCGTTGTTGTTGCCATCCATTGAACGTGTTTCAAAATGATGTGTTTCTGAGAAAAGTAGTAAGACTCAGCCCACTTCTTTTTGCAAGCGGCTTTCTCACCTTTTCTAAAGCACTTGGGGTAAGCAGACCAGAATTCATCAAACCCTTCGTCTGTTTTCTTTTGTTGTTCAGGAATCTCATTACCGAATAAGTCTTGCATTTACTTCCCTTTGGTGATTGTTTGAGCAAAGCAAAGCCTTACCGTACTAAAACAGCAATCGCTTTGCTTGTGGATAACTTCCCTTCGGAGCCATGTCATCGCATCGCATAGGACAGACTTCTTAGACTTGCGTCCAAACCACTCGGCTCTATCCTTCGCCCACCGCCCCTGCTTTAGTTCGCTCGTGTAACAGGGTATCCCTAGATGCAACCACCGACGTACCGCATTGCACAGCCGCCAAAAGAAAAACCCCGTAAAACACTCTGTGGTCTTGGCTCTTGGCGAGAGCAACAGCAAACGAATGACGCTAATCAAAAGTTCACTTGCCGTCTGACAAGACCACACAATGTTCTGCGGGGTTTCTGTGATTAGCGTCACTCGTCTGATGCCACTCAGACGGTTTTGATTATACATATTTTTTTTATTTGTCAAACCATTCAGGTTTTAACAACTTTAATTGCCAAACCCTTGCTTGAGGCACAGTTTTCCATTGAGACACAGCCGCTTGGCTGATGCCTAACAGTTTGGCAAGCTCATCCTGTGAGCCAGCTAATGCAATAAACTTGTTTTTATCCATAAGACAGATTGTATATTAGTTGGCTAATAACCCCACACTTGACTTGGTTATATAAGGTGCGTTATAGTCACGCCATGCCCTGAACTTCTCGGGGTCTTTTTAGGAAACTTATGAAACACAATCTCCAACACAGTTTTCAAGACGCAGTGTCATTTGATGACGGTGAGACTATTGAAGTCGTCACTGTTGGCTATGACCACATACCTGAAGAAATCAATTATCCACATGACCACAACTTTGCAGAAATGTTTGATGTGTTTGTGTTTGCCAATGACAAAGACATTACCTATGACATTCCTAATGACGAATATAAACGTCTGATGGATGAGGCAAAGCGTCACTTCTACACTTGCGAGGCCGTATGAAACACAAGATTATTCAAACACTTATTGAGTGGACACTGGCTGTCATCATTTTTGGCGGCATTGGCGTACTTTTAGCCTGGAGGGGATAAATGAACACACGATTTCTTAAACAAGTCAGACGCATATTTTCACGGTATGACGCACCGCCTGAAGTTATCCGTTCTTACCAACGCCAATGGGTGCGCTCTGTGCGCCAGTTGGGTGATAAATGGTTAATTGCAAAACAAATTGAAAAGATTGAAACATGAAAAACTTAGCTACAGCACTGGTAAAAGCACAAAAGGCTTTTGGGCCTGCCCTCAAGTCCTCCACCAATCCACACTTTAAGTCACGCTATGCTGACCTGTCCGCTTGCGTTGAGGCAGTTATTGACGCTCTGAATGACAACGGCATTGCCTTAATTCAAAAGAATTACGACTGTGCCAACGGTGTGATGGTCGAAACCATGTTTATCCACGAGTCTGGTGAGATGCTTGAATGTGGAATCCTTCATGTCCCTGCTAACAAACAAGACCCGCAAGGCTACGGCTCTGCTTTGACGTATGCCAGGCGTTACAGCTTGATGTCTGCTTGTGGTATCGCCCCAGAAGATGATGACGGTAACGTTGCCAGCCGTAAGAATGTGCCAACAATCAACGAAAGCGCCATCACAGACCATTTAGCCGCTATTGAGGCATCAACAGACCAAGACAGTCTAAAAAACGCCTACAAAGCCGCTTATGCCGCTTGTAATGGCAACACAGATTGGCAAAGCAAAGTGATTGCCGCCAAAGATAAAGCAAAGGCAAAGCTATGAACACAGAAGACGATGAGTTTGACCGCATTGAGCGTGAAAACAAAATGAAAGGGCCACCCTATCACTTTGCACAACAGCGCACATGGGTAGAGCTAGATGATGAAGATTACATAAAGGCTTATGAGTTGTGTGACTTTGACAAGGAAGCGGCTTTTGAGTTCTTTGAAGACAAACTTAAGGAGAAGAACACATGATTGAAATGATTGAACAACGCTCAGACGCTTGGTTTGAGGCTCGCATTGGTAAGGTCACAGCTTCCCGTGTGGCTGATGTAATTGCCAAGACAAAGACGGGTTACTCAGCAAGTCGAGACAACTACATGGCGCAATTGGTCTGTGAACGCCTGACCAACCAAAGGGGTGAGAGTTTTACCAATGCCGCAATGCAACACGGTACAGACACAGAGCCGCTTGCCCGTCTGTCGTATGAGGTCGCTCAGAACGTTTTAGTCGATGAAGTGGGGTTTGTGCCTCACCCTAAGATTTTGATGGCTGGTGCGTCTCCTGATGGGCTTGTTGGGGACAATGGACTCTTGGAGATCAAGTGTCCCAACACTGCAACACACATTGAGACTTTGTTGTCTCAAACAGTGCCAAGCAAATACAACACGCAAATGCAATTCCAAATGGCTTGCACAGACCGTGAATGGTGTGACTTTGTGTCTTTTGACAACCGTCTGCCAGAGGAACTTCAATTGTTTGTGAAACGTGTCCCACGGGACAATGTGTTCATCAGGCTAATAGAGGGCGAAATTGTCCAATTTCTTGCTGAACTGGACGACAAAATCAATAAACTTATGAAAGTCAAGAATGTCTAAAATTTACGAAATTTCCGTTGTTAATGGGAAATACAAAAACAAAGATGGTGTGGAAAAATCCCGCTATCAGATCATTGGATCGGTCATTGAGACAAAGAATGGCCCAATGCTCAAGTTAGACAGTATGCCTCTCATGGATGGCGGTTGGAACGGTTGGGCATATCTCAATGCACCAAAGCCCAAAGATGATTACAAAGGTCTTCCAAAGGACGATGACATTGATTTTTGATTAACGGGGGGAGAGCTGTGCAAAGGGTAATCCTAGCTTGCAGACGAGCAGTGATCCCCCCACCCAACAAGGAAACATCATGGACTATAAAGAAACATTTAAACGCATTTTTGCCATGCCCGAATTCCCAAGAGTTCGTGCGAATGATCCACTTACATCGTTTGAGGCGGCAGAGTCAATCAAAGACGTTGCCCCACAACACCACCAAGTTATCTTGGATTGCCTCAAGTTTTACGGGCCACTGGGCAAAGACGGCATTTCAGCTTTGACAATGCTTGACGGTAATCAAGTCGCTAGGCGCTTAAACGAAATGAAAATAATAGGTTTAATAGAACTGACAGGCAACACCGTCAAATCCAATTCAGGCAGAAACGAAAGAGAATGGCAATGCAACCAATCGAATTAGGCAAAATTCAACCAATGCACAAATTACGATCTTGTAATAAATGTGATGAAATTAAACCACCAGAAGGCGGGGTTGACATGGGACACAAGTGGATTTGCCAATCTTGTTGGATTGCTAGAATTACAGGAAAACATCCAAGACATGACCAAAGACGACTTAATTAACTTGCTACGCATCACAGGCGCTCAGGAAGCCTCCATAGACGCTGTATGCGTTGCGTATGACGCTGGTTGGAACGATGCCCTTGACGACTATGCAAAACGCCTTGTGGTGCTTCCTTTTGAAAAGGACACAATTGACAGTTTTGGCTCTTTTATCAGATCAGCTAAGAAATAAAGCCTTCTCTGCTTTTCTGCGCTTAACCAAACCCGCCACTTCCTTGCCGCCTGCTTTTGTCCAACTCATAAAGGCTTCTGAGGCGGCTTCCCATTCACCACGGTTAACCTTCATGCGAATGGTTGACCGTTGGTAATTTCCTAACCCTGCGTTGTACGCAAAAGAGACAACAGCGTCGAATTTGCTTTGATGATTAACAAGATCAGGAGAAAGTCGAAGAACACCACGTTCAAAAGTATTGATATCCATTTTGAACAAATCGACCAGTTCATCTTTAGACCAAACACGGGCATCCCTTTCCTTTAGTTGATAGTCAGACCTGATAAGCCCTGTGTAACCCTCTTTGCGCACGTTTGGCAAGGCTAATTGGTCTGCATACATAGCGTGACCCCACCCCACCGTCCAAATGGCCGCAGAGCAACGATAAGGCTTGTTTCTGTAGCCTTCAAAAAAGTGCATCAAGTCCTCACCAGCTTTGCTGATTTTCATTTCTTAGACCATGAACGTGAGCCAAACCAAAAACCGATAATTCCTCCAAGCATTGCCATCTCGTCTGAAGAAAAAATAATGTCGGAAACACGAATCAAATCATCCATGTTTGTCACCAGGCTTGGTCTGCTGTAAACATAATAAGCAATCCATGCGTTGATTGCACATAACTCAAAGATAAAGATGTAAGTCACGATAGGTCTTACAGTTCCTACAAAGTTGACCACCCAAGTGCTTGCTCTTTCCATGATTTTTTCATCATGTTTTAAAGCGGCCTCAGTCATCTGGGCATCAGTTTGCATGGCAATTTGATCTGTGCGAATCTCCTCCATGCGCTCTTGAGCCGCAAAGCCTTGAGCCATCATCTGTAGCTGTAACTCTACTTGGACACGGGCAAGAGCCAACTCATGCTTCTGGTCAGCCTTGTTCTGGAAAAAGTCCAGTAGTTTTGGTAAGCCTGATATAAGCAAGCCGCCAAGTGTTGAGAATAGAGATAGCATTATTTTTTCCCCAGTTTTTCGTAGATAACGGCAATGTCTTGCCGGTTGTGCATGATGTCATCACGGTTCTTTTGGATTTCTTTTTCCAAATCCTGACGTAGCTTCTCACGGGCTAGTTCTGCTCCCGTATTGGTAGCTTGTTTGTTGTCTGAAGTAACAACCAAACTAATCTTGTTGTTTAGCACAGTCACTTCATGCGACAAGTGGGAAAGTGAATTCATCAAGTACACAACACAAGTAAACAGAATTGGCAGGATGGCAAACGCCACCTTCTCAATCAAAGCGTGTTTTTCGTTTGGTTCGTTCATAATCCAATCATTCCAAGTAATTTATTGACAATCTTGTCTGACAGGTCATCAGGCAAAAAGCGGAGCAGACCAAGCACCCACCAAGCAATGCACAAGCGCACAAACACTTTGAGAAACAGGTCAAATTGTTTTTGGTACTCATTCACCGACCACACCGAATTCTTGCACAAACTTCTGAAATCTCAGCAATGCCCCATCCAACAGCGCCAATGAGCATCACAATGACCACAATGCCAATTGCCCACGCCATTTGCTCATCTTCAGCTTCTTTGCGTTTCTTTTCATCAGCTTTAACTTGCCTGGCTAAATGAGCATCTTCTATGTCCATTTGTTGCTGACGCTCTTTAATATTTTGCCAAACGTCTGCTCGGCCTGTAGCCTGAAACAAAAGCATTAACTCAGATTCAAAACGTTTGGCTTCATCCAAAGCCATCTCGATCTGTAGGGCAGTGCCAAGGTTTGATTTGTTGCCAGAACGTTTAGCTTCAACCATTGCCTTAGTAGCAACGCTCTTGGCATCAAACATCTTGGCGATCATGGGAGTCAGCCCCGCTAGATCATTGGCAACCTTACTGGCTTTTTTAACAAGCCCTATGGCGGTTTGTAGCCCTTCTAGCGCTGAAATTGGGTCAATCATTTCCGTACAACCTTTTCCCACTGTAGGCAAACAACTTTGCGGTTATAAACATCACCCGTCCACGCCCACCTGACACACCGATACTCAGTAGATGAAACTTGCGGTATTGTTAAAAACACCACAAGCAACCATCTCATTTTGACCAGTAATGTGAAATGTATCCAAAAAAAGTAGAAATGCCCGACACAAAAACCATGCCCATCCAAAAGCCACCACGACCTTTGTTGGCCAATTCAATCAAAGTTTCAAGTTGACCTTCCATCTTGTCTATTTTGGCTTCCATAGACTCGACCTTTTGCCACAAAACACCGTATTTAACCAAATCAATGTCAGACATTATTTCCCCACATCTTTTAATTGAGTGCCTGCACCAACCTCTAAAGCCTTTTTGGTCTGCGCTTCTGCGGCTCGTCTTGCCCTCATCTCCATCACGCTTGTGCCAAGTTGGAGGCCAGGCACTGCAATGTTAAGTCCCTGTTCAGCACCATAAGCAACGCCTTGACGGGCTTTTTCTGCCAATGAACCCACTAGGGTATTAGAGTTGTTTACAAACGCACCACGGGGCTGTGCTTGCGTATAACGAGCCACGTTACCCAAAGTCTTGAGTTTAGATGCCGCCTCTTGATTAAAAATCATGTTGAGGTTTTTGACATCATCTAAATTCTTTAAAGCCTTGTTGTAACCAGCCTGGCTAAAGTTACCATTTCCATCAACAATGCCTGCTTTGTCTGTTAACCAGTTAATTGTTCCCGCGGCCATGTGTTGATGGGCAGGCGAGTCTCTACCCAAATTCTCAACCATTGTATTGATGTTCTTGTTCACACCGTTAACCACAAACTTGTCAATAAACTTATCTGCGGGGATAGTGTCATTGACAGCCGCTTTCATGGCGGGGTCTTTCTCGAGCATTTGAAATCTTGCTCTTGCAGAAGCTCTGGCTTTATCTGCCAAAGGTTTGAGCGCTAATGCTTCTTTTTGAAGTGGTAGTTTTTCCAATTCTTCAATCATGTAACCCGCGGCTTTGCGAACACTTCCGTCAGCACTTGTGCGAGCCACATCACCCAAGTTTCGCCTTAAAGACAAATAGTCCTCAAACGTCATGGCGTTGCTTTCTGCCAAACGCTGAAGTTCTTTAAATTGACCCGCTGGTGCTTCATTGGACAACAATTCTTTTCTCAGCTTTGACTCAACATTCTTTAACAGTTGAGGTGCATCAACAGGGAATTGACCGCCTGCGGCATCACGCAAGGCTTGATAGTCTGCGTTGATACCTGTATTTAGTTTGGTATCTAACTCTTTGTAAGCATCAATAATGCCCTGGCTGTTTTCAATCTTTTTAGTGCCATAAACATCAGGGGCGGCTTTGTCTCGGATTAAACCAAGATTCTCAACCAGTTGACCGTTTTGTTCATTAAAGCGTTGAGCCAACATGGGGTCTTTGCCGCGCCTGTTTTGTTCATTGGACAGTTTGACAATATCACCCGTTGCTTGGCCTTCAGTTAAACGAACAGGCACAGGCAAGGTGTCAGCCTCAATGTGACGCTGTAGGGTTGGAATGTTTACTTTATTAACAGGAATGGTTGACAAGGCTTGCTGAAGTTCAGGGGTAGCCACAGACAGGGCTTGCTTGACAGTGGTTGGGTCTAACGTAGCGGCCGCGCCTGCACTCACCATTCCTGTTGCTGGTGCTTTAGTTACCTGTAACTCAGACAATGCTTGTTGGACAGGCGCTTTAACCGCTTGCATAGCCCTTCCTGACGCATCTAAGGCTTGGGTTTTAGCAGGGGCGGCTAAAGGTGCAAAACCTGCTAATTCAGGCATCACAACAGGAGGTATTTTGCTTGCTTCAAATGCTTGTTGAAGTCCACCCAAAACCGCTTTGGCTTGAGGTGTTCTGATTTCAGGAGACAATTGTTGTTGTAGATTCTTGGCTTGCTCTTGACCAGCTTGGATGCCTTGTGGCGTTCCATATTGACCAGAACGTAACGTTGCCACAATACCCGTTGCAGGGCCAAGCACACTTGTCACAGCACCCGCAATCGGGGCAGTGATGATTTCACCTAAAGCACGTTTTCCTTCTTGAAATTGACCCAATAACTTAGCCGCCTCACGCCCAACAAACGTGCCGCCTTCTTTGGGTTTTTCTTGTGTAGCTTCAGTTTTAGCCGCAGGGGTTGACTCCCACAAATCAGCCAATGATTGTGATTCTTGTGCAGGGGCGGTTGTTTTTGGTGCAGTCTTGCCACCCATCTCACGAGTCAAAGCATCAATGTCGCTTTGCGCTCTCTTGTCACCACTTGCTAAACGCTTTTGCGCTTTGTCAAACTCCTCTTGCAAAATTGCCATGCGGTCAATATCCCGCTTGGGTTTAGGCGTTTGAGTAGGCGCTTTGACGGGAGTTTCCTCCCAAAGATCAGCAAGTGTGGCCATTATTTGATAATCCCAAGTTGTTTGGCAAGTTTGATCTTATTCAACATTTCGGCTTGTTTCTCAGGCGACATCGAGGCTTTCAGTTTTGCAACATCTTCCCTTGTCATTTCTTGGAACAATCTTGGATCAGCCAAAGAATCAAACTGGCGTTTTTTATCAGCGTAAGCCACAGCGTCATTGGCCACAGGAGACAAGAAGTCCACACGGGCTTGCTTCATCTTCTCAATGCCAATCATTTGATCAGCAATAGCAAGAATAGCTTTCTCGTTCAACTTCTTATTGGGAGTAGCCACTTCAGCCAAAGCCCTTGCCGCGTCTGTATTGCCACCCGCCAAAGCCAACAGTGCAGAGTTCTTAGCCAACTCCTCGGTGCTGACCTTTTCAGCTTCAAAGGCAGAAATACCCACAGCGTTAAGAATGCCCGCGGCCAACTCTTTACGCTGACCACCAACACCCGTAAACGAGTCAGGAGCAAACTTCTTAATGTTCTGAAAGATTGCAATGCGCTGTGGTGCGTCTTTGGCTTCTGCCACAGTGGTTTTAAAGTCTCCACCAATAGTCTCACCGCCCGCTGTTAACAAAGCAGTCTGAGCAGGGCCAAGTCCTGTTACAGCAGGCGCATTGCCACGCTGAGACATTGGGCCAAGCAATTGTCTTTGACCCGTTGGAGTAACCACTTCAGTTGTCGGAGGCAATTGAGTCTCAAACGTAGTGCCAGGCAAGGCTTGACCAGGCGCGTAAGGCCCGAACTGACCTGTTTGCACTGTAGCACCACCCGCACCCGTACTGACTCCAACACCGCTAGGTTGCATTGCACCAATTCGTGAGCCTTGATCCAATGTGCTTAATAACTTGTCTTTCAAGAACTGACGAACTCCCGCAGGGTTAGTCATCGCTTGCTCAAGATAGGGCTGAAGCAATTGATCAGCCTTTTCTTTAGGAATACCCAAAGCGCCCGCTTGTTCTTCACCATACTTCTTAACAATATTCATCAACTTCTGTGGATCAACCGCACCTGGGTTTTGCTCTGTGGCAATGATCAAAGGATTGTTGATCAGGCTTGTCAGTCGGTTAGCAACAGCATTGACTTGCTTATTGGCAAAATCTAATTGAGCAGACTGAGTGCCAATTGTGGCTGTCTGAGACGCTTGTTCTGAACTGGTTATGCGAGGACGCTCAGTGCCAACAGCAACATTCGCCTCTGCCTGCGCTCGTCTGATTTCTTCAGGCATCAATTGTTGAAGCCTTGATAACTCAGTTCTTGCTCTTTCCAACTCTAATGGATTGAGTTGTCCCGTTTGTTGGTATTGCTGAACGCCACGGGCCATGTTAACCATCTCGCCCAAGGACATACCTGGGACGGGTTTGATGTCAGTCGCAACGGGTCGGATATTAAAGTCTGCCATTTTTTATCCAATTAAGCGGGTCTAAAATAATCTTGAAGGCCAGGATTCATTTGCGTTGCCCCGCCTGCGCTAATGTTTCCATAACCACTTGAAGGGTTTAAAAGGCTTGACAAAGTGGCCGCATTACCAAGTTGACCATAACCACCCGCCATTGCGTTAGCCGCGCCAATCTGACCCGCACCCAAAGCAGAAGCACCGCCAACACCTAGTTGACCAATGTTGGAAGCTGTAGCCTGACCAAATTGATTAGTCTGAGTCTGACCTGTCTGACCAATGCCCGCAATCCCTGCTAGGGTGTTGTAAATGCCAGTTCTTTGATTTAAATACTGTGGCAAACCAACATTAGTGGCGTAATCAGTGGCAAACTTGGTAGCACCGCGGGTGACGTTAGAACCACCACCGCCAACGTTCATGCCTTGTCGGTTAGCCCCAACGCCTTGCTCAAGACCAAACTCAAAGCCTGGCATTGATCTCAAATCTTCTGCTGTGACTTGTTTGGTCAGATAAGGAAGCATATCCCTTATGTTGGTCAGCGCACCATAGCCCGCTTCTCGGTAAGGGGCTTGCTGTTGGTTGAGAATGTCAAACATCTCACGTTGTTTTTGAGCCGCGTCCTGAGTCGCTTGAAACTGAAGCTGGGAAGCATCTTGAGCCGCACCCGCTTGTTTCCTTGCGCCCGCATAACCCAAAAGGGCTGAACCACCAATTGCTACTGCTACCCAAGTCATATTATTCCCCTAATTTAAGAGCTTTGTTATTTGAATCAAACAACGCCATCGTGTCAGGCTCTATAAGTTCTGCTTCAATTTCGTCTAAATCCGTTTTGTCGGTCTTGTGAATCGTGATTCCAATCGAATCTTCAACCGCCAAAGTCACCCGTTTTGTGCCAGGCTTGGACTCCACCACATCACCCGCTTGGAGTCTTTTCATGCCGTTTTCAGTCCATGCAATTATCTCGCCTTTTGCACATAAAAAGAAGTGGTGTTCTTTATGTACTTTTCCCACAATTAACGTACCCGCAGGGCGTGAAACCTTGCGGCAATACATTCCAGAACTGAAATAATGCTCAGTTGTCAATTCAATCTGAGGCATTTTGACCATTTCACTCTGAAGCCGATCAATCTGCTCACGGCTTACATACTCTGGAAGTTCAAGGTTGTTCATGCTTTTATGTTGTCTGAAACGGTGAGAATTACGCCAGGCGAGGCGGGGTAGTTAGTCCCCACTGCAATTGTTTCAATTAAAGCGTGTCCATCTGTATTTTGCCAATAAAGTTCAAAGTAATCATTAGCCGCAAATGGCAAAAAGATATTTAAAGCCATTAAAACGTGACCATCGTCAGCGCCATGTTTGTTAGGCACTGTGACCCAACTTGACGAATTGGGGACGTTTGCACCGTTAAACTTAATCCACACCACCACGTTATCTTCTGACGCATTGTTGTTTGAAAACTGAATGCTGAACTGGATGTTATACAGACCCGCAACTCCCACCACAATCCTAGAAGTGGGCGATCCAATCGTGACCCCATCATTTACATAAGTGCCATTAAAAGTAATCGCTGTGGCAACACCCGAGGCCGCTGTTTGGTTTGTGGTGTCATAAAACCCACCATAGGCGGGAGTTTTCCAACTTGGCACTCCACTGCTCGCCATTGTATAAAAAGCCGTTGCAGAGGGTTTTGCGAACTTTGAGAGGGCATTTGTGGCAGAGGCATATAAAGTGTCCCCCACCGCATAAACACCGTACCCTGTACCGCCTGACGGTGCATTGAGAATCCCACCCAAAACCACATTACCCGTTGTTGGGGTTGTTGGAGTCAGTCCTGTGGTGCTTGCAGAGAACGACAAAACGCCTGTATTGGCAACAGAAATTGTCCCTACACCGTTGGTGACAGAAATGCCCGCACCAAAGCCTAAAGTGTTAAGGGTGTAATTAGTGCCATTACCAATCAGTAATTGGCCATTTGTAGGGATTTGGTTTGTTCCTGTACCACCAGAAGTCACTGGAATGGGAATTTGAGTGTTTAATTCATAAATGTTAGGCGACATCAACCACATAAACCAAGGTCTTGAGGGACGTTTGGTAATAGGATCGAGAAACTCGGTCTGTGGGACGTTAACTAAACTCAATTGTCAGCCCCTTCTGATTTCAGATTAGCCGACACAATCACTGCTTTTACAGGATCAGAGATTGAAACTTCAAAGATACGATCTCGCGCCTGACCCAAACGTCTCCAAATGGCACGATTTTGGTATCTGCCTAGTTGACCAATAGAAACCCAATGCTCGCTTGACCATGTTGATCCACCGTCATTTGACCATCTCAGCATCGCTTTAGGGTTGGTTGTCACCACGCTAGGATCAGTCTCAGCCGATCCACCCAAGATCAAGGTTTCTTCAGGAGTAATGGTTAAAAAGCTACTAAAGCCAATGATGTAAGGCGAGGAGATATAAACCCCCAAAGGACGGGACAGACCCGTAGTGCCTACGCCTGGCTGAAACTGTATCTGTAATTCAGAGAAATACTGTCTTTGAAAGTCTGTAACCAAGTGAGGCGCTCTGCGTAATCTGCGGATAGTTGCACCATCTTCTGTGTAAACATCGTTTTCTAATGTGTAAATCTTGCCGTTCTCAAAGTCTCCGACATAATATTTATCATTGAAAAACGCACCACAGTTAGAACGGTGACGGTGATAAATTCCAAATGAGTCCGTAGAAAGCCATTTGTGCCACATACCAGAGGCAAGGTCATAAACCCATGTCAGGTCAATAGAAGGAAAAGACACAACGTAGAACTCATGTCCTTCATACTGATAGGTATAGGCAACCGCATCACTGACGTTTTGATTGAGTAAGGTATTTTCTACCGCGTGAGTGGATAACCTTTTAAATGAATAGTTCTCAATTGCACCAATCATGGCTTGACCACGATTGTCTCGGCTCACAAACATAAATTGTTCTGAGAATCTTGCAAGAGAATACGGTGCGGCACACCCGTGTTGCATCATTGTCCCTGCAATCCTTTGGAATGGGAAACTAATGATATTGGGAATGACGTTTCCCACATCCACCCACACCTCAGTGGTTACTTGACCCAAAAGATAGACCTGACGATGGTCAGCAATTAAAGCAACGATAGGATCAGGAGCGCCATTCTTTGTGCCGTAGTAAGCATTTGTGGACAAAGATGAATCTAGGTCTGTAGCCGCCCAATTCTGAGTGCCAGGCTCGTTGTAGATATTGTAGGAATCCACCACATCGACAACAGTAGCGCCAAGCCACGGGCCATCAGTGCCAGGTAATTGGGTGAACGTGCTTGTAAACGCCACCCATGTATAACGAGCCGTTCCATCCACAATGTAGGCTGTTAAACCATTTGCGGCAGTTATATTGTCAGAAATACTGACCGAGCCGTTAAACGTGGATAATTCGCCAACCAAGGTTGAATCATCATCATTGTTGATGACGTAAACCTTGTTCCCAACCACACACATCAGATATTGACCGCCCGAAAGCGCTCTCATGCCCCTGACAGCGGCAACATCAAATTGGTGAGCTAAAACTAAGCCTGGCGTTGGGTATAGCGCCACCACACCCCTTGAGCCTTCAGCTTTTAGTGGATCAATCTCAGGATAGAAATTGATGCACTCTTGAGCATCTTGGTAGATGCTCGGTGCTTCATAGCTTGGGCCAACAAAACCAAAATCAGGCATGGTGAACCTTTACAGGGAGGCAATTACAAAAGCCAACAGTTCTTCGTAGCGCACACCGAGTTGAACTTGGTCATTCACAGTGTCTGAGCAAAAGATACCATATTCTTCAGCGTTTAAGCCTTGAGCCGCAAAAGCCGCTTGAACGTCTTGAGCAATAACGCCAATGTGCTTGCGAGCGCCTGCGCCTTTAGCCGCAACAGCATCATTAAACTTGAAAGTCTTGATGAGGCTTTTAATTGCTCTGGCGACATTCTTTTCAGCTTCACTAAGATCAGCAATTTGCTGTTTTTGGTTGGCATCAGAAGTGTTGATCGTGCCTGTTGTAGCATAGACAGTTGTCCATCTTAAAGTTGTAGCACCCAAAGCGGTGACATTATCAGCAGTTGGGCAAAAGGCAACCGTCCCGCTACCGTTGTAGAAAACACCGTTGTTAGAACTGTTAACCAGACCAGCCGTGACCGCTGTTGACTTGACCCCTAAAACAGTTCCAGAGTCGTAAGCGCTGAACGATGTTCCTGACACGCCCAAGTTTGTGGCGTAAGTTGCAGTTCCCGCTGTGGTTGCACTTGTCGCTGTTGTTGCGGAAGTCGCTGTAGCGGAATTTCCTGTGCAAGAACCTGATGATCCTGTGGTATTTTGATTGAGCGTTGGGAATGTGCAGTTTGTCAAATTACCCGAGGACGG